>Ga0210396_10000236_pt1 | contig 84549 bp, 60 predicted proteins | sample IncBWH17OmetaG_FD_155466 | JGI IMG/M metagenome (GOLD analysis project Ga0210396, IMG submission 155466) | Forest soil microbial communities from Barre Woods Harvard Forest LTER site, Petersham, Massachusetts, United States - Inc-BW-H-17-O ... | reverse complement strand
CCGATCTGGGCCTGGCAGAACAGGCTCAACAGTGCCGGGAACTGGCGGCTCCGCTTTCGACCGCCCTCTTCCGCGTGCAAAAGCTGCCCAAGGAAAAGCAGGCTGAAATCCCCGCTGCGGTTCCGGCTAAAGAGCGCGATCTCCGCGTCACGCTGCGGGATGTGCAATCGCGCTACGCAACCGAGCTCTATCGACTTTCGCGTAAAGCCCTGTCGGCCGGGTATCCCAGTTATGCCTACGGACTCGTGCAAGAAGTCGTCCGGCAGGATCCCGACCACCAATACGCGCGGCGAATTCTGGGCTACAAGCTCCGCAATAAAGAGTGGGTGACGCCGTATGCGGCCGACCGGCTCGACAAAGGCTTTGTCTGGGATGACCTCTACGGCTGGCTGAGAAAACTCGACGTCCCCCGCTATCGGGCCGGCCAGCGGCTTTACGCCGGCCACTGGATGAGTGCCGACAAAGAGGCGGAGATTCGTCGCGATTTTCGCCATGCCTGGCACGTGCGGACGGAGCATTACCTGATCCACACCAATGTCAGCCTCGAGCGCGGCGTCGAAATCGCCAAGTCGCTCGAGCAATTCCATGCCTTCTTCATGCAGACGTTCGCCGCGTTTTTCAGCACGCCCGAGCAGATGGCGCGGCTGTTTCAAACCTCCGGGCCTAATTCCAACCTGCAGATCCGCCGCGATCCCTATGACGTCGACTACTTCCGGACGCGGCAGGAATATGCCGACCGGCTGCGGCTCAAGATCCCGCAGGTCGACATGACCAACGGCCTGTATTACACGCGCGATCGCGTCGCCTACTTCTTCAACAATCCCGACCAGAAGGAGCAGGACACGCTCTTTCACGAGGCGACGCACCAGTTGTTCTACGAGAATCTGAAGGCCGACCGAATGGTGGCCGTCGACGCGAACTTCTGGATCATCGAGGGCATCGCCTGCTACATGGAGTCCTATCGCACCGAAAATGGCGAGTCCTCGGTGGGAGACCCGCACCACATCCGCATTCAAAACGCCCGCGAGCGTTGCGTTCTGGACAACTACTATGTTCCGCTGGAAAAATTCGCGGCGATGGGCATGACCGAATTCCAGCACAGCCCGAACATCCGCAAGAATTACAGCCAGGCGGCCGGTCTCGCCCACTTCTTCATGCAATATGAAGGGGGCCGCTATCGGGACGCACTGGTCGAGCACCTCGCCGAGATTTACCGCACGAACGGGCGGCAGCGGGCCTACGTCCGCGGCCTCGACGAACTGACAGGGGTCTCGTATGCCGACCTCGACAAGCAGTACGTCGAATACATGCGCTCGCTACCGGCCGGCCTTGTCCAGGCCGCGGCGCCCGCGGCTGCGCCGGGCGTTAATCCGCCGGGCGTGAACCAGGCAGCTGCCGGGCGTTGATGTAGACGTCACCGTCCAACCGCTCGACCGAGATGGTCCGCAGCTCGGCCGCGAGGTTCAGTGCGGCGAGCCCCGATCCGCCGACGGCCCCCGGGGACCGCTCGCCTCCCAGGATCTTGGGAGCGATGAACACGTGAAACTCGTCGATCCGCCGCTCGTCGAAGAGAGCGCCTAAGAGTGCTGCCCCGCCCTCCACGAGCACGTTGGTCAAATCGCAACGGCCCAACTCTTTGAGCAGCGCACCCAGGTCGACGCCGAATTGCGCCGGGTTCAAGGCGTCGTTCGGTCGCGCGACGGGCAACTGCAAGACTTCCGCGCCGCGCTCTTTGAGCCGTCGCACGTTTTCAGCGGGCGCCTCGGCGCCGCAGGCCACGAGAAGCGGCGCCTGCGCGACCGTGCGCACCAGTTGCGAGTCGACGGCAAGGGCCGCTTTTGAGTCGATCACGATCCGCGTCGCGATCCGCGGGCCGGGCGGCCGGGCGGTTAGCAATGGATCGTCGAGCGCGGCTGTCCGCGCGCCGACCACGATGGCATCCATGCGTCCGCGGAGCCGGTGCACGACTGCGCGGCTCGCTTCATTCGAGATCCAGCGCGACTCGCCCGTGGGCGTGGCAATCTTGCCGTCAAGGCTCATGGCCCACTTGGCGTGCACCCAGGGTTCTCGCCGTTCGACCAGTTTGCGGAAGGGGGCCGTCAGCTCGCGGGACTCATCTGCCAGGAGTCCTTCTTCGACCTCGACGCCCCCCGCGCGGAGCACAGCAAATCCCCGGCCGTCCACTCTAGGGAAAGGATCGCGGCAGGCGGCCACGATCTTGCGGATGCCCGCGCGGAGAATGGCCGCGGCGCACGATCCCGTTTTGCCCTCATGGCAGCAGGGCTCAAGTGTGACAAACAGGGTCGCGCCGGCGGCTCGCGAGCCGGCGCTGTTGATCGCCTCGATTTCCGCGTGCGGACCGCCGAATCGCTGGTGCCAGCCCTCGGCAATGAATGCAAAAGAGTCGTCGACGAGGACCGCCCCGACCGCCGGATTGGGCTCGACGAATCCAATGCCCCGAGCGGCCAATTCCAAGGCGCGGCGCATGACGCCGGCTGCATCAGTGAACCGCCGCATGGCGGTCACTCCTGTCCGGGGAGCCAGAGCTTTTTGGATCCCGCGGCCGGCTCGCTCGATCCCGAGGGCGTCCACAGTCCGCCGCTGGTGGGCGCCGCGCCGCTGCCGACCAGGAGCTCGGCCGAACGCAGCCAGCTCAATTTTTCGGCGTTGGCTGCGGTGAATTGTTCGAGCATGCGCGCGACTTCCGGAACCTTGGGGGCATAGTAGTCGTGCAGCGTGAGATACAAGTTGGGCAGTTCCGCGTCGTCCGGATTTTCCGCCCGCAGTAGAAACTCCATCATCGTCCATTTGCACAGGCGCTCGAAGTTCTGAGGCGATCGGGCCGCATGCTCGCGACCTTTCTGGGCCCAGGCGATCGCATCCGCGAGCCGCTCGTCCTGGTGTGCAATTTCGAGCAGCCCTTCGAAGACTCGATCGGGGCCAATCTGCTCGAGACACTGCGGACGGGCGACGACTTCGTTGAGCACGCGCGTGGCGAAGCGGCGGTGTCCAATTACGGCCGCACGCCGGTAGACGTTCACCAGTTGCGCGTCGGACAGATCGGCAATCGGCAAACGTTGCAGCTGCATCGGCGACAGCGAGCTCAGCGGTTCAGCGGCGGCCGGTGAGAGCGGTTGCAGAGGCTGAAGTCCCAAGCGTGCCAGGATCGCCTCGATATCGACGATGCCGTTGAGCCGCTCAGAGAGCGCATCGAGCACGTAGACCGCAGCCGTCAGACGCACGCGGAACCCCGGGTCCGCCGCAATGGCACCCGGGCTCTTGCCGTCGAGCGCAGCCTGCGGAGCGTTCCACCAAATATCATCGACCAAGTGCTTCCACCATCCCTCTTGGATGGCGCGCTGGGACGATTCGGGGGCCGCGCTGAACAGCTTGCGCCGGAAGTACGGGGCGAGCTCGCGGGCGATCGGCTCGACTTCGGCATCCGTCAGTTCGTTCCGAGTGGCCGGCTTGGTAATTTCGTCCGCGACTAGTTTCTCGAAGTCCGCCACCCGGGCGTCGAATTCCGGTGTGGCAAATCCCGTGACAATCGCCGCGGCATCCAGATTCTGCTCCGGGAGCGCATCGTAAACCGTGAGCGTTCCTACAACCGAAGGCAGCGCCTCAAAGGCGTTCTGGCCCAGTTCCGATTCCTTGGCAACTGCTCGATCGAGCACGATCCATCGCCCGGAAACAGGCGGCCCCTCAGATTCTTCCGGCTCCACGGGCAGCGGAAAATAGAGCTCATTGCCTTCCAGCAGGCCGAGCAGCCGCGACGCGGACTTAACCGGAATGTCGACCTCGGTCGACAGAACTCGATCAGAAGAGTGCTTGAGATCGAGTAACTGCGCGAAGGTTTCGCACTCGACGGCAAATTCAACGTTCGCGGACGCGGCTGCCGCTTTGTGAAACGCCTGGGCGGCTCCCGGCTCGTCGGCGTCCCATGCGCGGCACAACGCGGCGCTGCGCCACAGCTCGGCGTTGTTCGGCTCGAGTTCGGCGATCTTGGTGAACGTGCGGCCCGCTGGGCCAAAGCAGGCGATTTTCGCCAGCGACGTGGCCTTGTTGGCCTCGGAGGCATTGGGTCCGTCGCCCGCGTAGGGATGGAGGTTCTGCACGCTGCGCAGGGGGTACGGCGTGCGGACGTCGCCGTCCAGCTTGAGCAGTGCGAGGAACGTATTCTCGCGCGATTTTTCCCCCAAAAGCCGCATCGCGACCGTGAGATACTGGCGTGCCGCCATCATGAACTGCGAGCGAGCCATCACGTCAAAAAGTGTGAGCGCCAGCACGCCGACATGCTCCGGCGAGCGCGTGAAACACTTTTGGAAGGCCCGCAGAATCGTCGGTTGAGCCGCCCGGTAACCCTGGTTGAGCAAGAGCACCAGCGCGGCCCGCGAAACGACGTACGGATGGTCGGGATGCGCCTTGAGGAGCTGTTCGAGGCGGCTTTGCGCCTCCTCGATTTGCCCGAGCGAGAGCAGTATTTCTCCGTGGACCGTGCCGACCCAGGGATTTTCTGGGTTCGACTTTTCGAGCTTCTCGATCGCGGCGAGGGCTTGGCGCGGCTGGTCGTTGGCCTGCAACCGGTTGATTTTCGTCATTTCGTCGATGATGCCGGCGCAGCAGAATTTCAGTTTCTTACCGCTGCCGCACGGGCAGAGCTCATAGACGTCGATCGCCATTGCAGGTGCTTCCTCCGTTCGCCGGCTCCGGCGACAGGCAGACGAACGCATTAATAATGAGAAGCTTCCAACGTGAAGCCTGGCGCATCCCGCGCTCTTTACGGATGGTAGCGGATCAGCAACCGCGAATCGACGGATCGCTGTCGGTTTTCACGAGCGCTCGTCGATGGGCGATGAAATGTGCCAGAGCGGGCTTCGGTGTCCCGTCCGGTCGGATCAAACCGGCGTGCGGGAATTCGTGCGGCACGCTGTCGGCGAGCTGCTTCCAAAAGATCCCCACGACCGGTTGCTTGGCCATTAGCACCGGGAGAACACCGTCGATCCAATCAACTTGTGCCGCCTCGTTCCAGGCTTCCTTCCAGCGGTTCGGTTCGATTTCGATGCCGTGCGAGGCCTGCAAATCATCTGCCCGCGATTCCGAGGGGCAGGCGAGCGTGATGTAAATCGGAATTCCCAACAACGACCACAAATCGAGAAGCCTGGAGAGTTCGAGCAAGTCGCGCGGAGCCGATCCGTAGGGCCGAAATCCGACAGCGATCTCCAGATCAACGGCGGAGAGTCCGATGCCCGCCCGCAACAGAGCATCGACGAATTGGAGTGGTGCCAGTCGATGGGCTCCGCGGGCCTGATATTCGCCCCACGGTTGTCCCACCCGAATCATCACCTGCACTTCCTCGTCGACTTGCCGCACCACTTCCAGGGCGCGGGCCACCAGCCACAGCCGGCTCTCTTCGGATAAACCGAAGGCCCCCCCGGTATTTCCCCGCGTACATACGTTCCAGGTGCGGATTCTTCCGGCGTAGCGTCCGACGGCCGTCTCCACATAGTCGCAAACGAGGCTCTGCAGATTGGGCAGGTCGCCGCCCCACGAGCCGACCCACGCAGGCATTCCGTCGGCCGAAAGATCGAGTAAGGGTCCGCCGGAGACAAACAGGCGGTTCGCCAGCGCCCACTCCAGCTGAGCGTCCGCCAGATCCCAGTTGGTCTCGCCGGCCGACGTTTCAATGTGCTTCCATTCGACGGGAATCACGGCTGCGGCAAACGATTCGCGAAAGACCGCAGTCGCGCTTTCATCCGGCAAGTACTGGCCCAGGGCGCAGCCAGTCGCGGCGGCAGGCTGGGGCGACCTCTTGCGGCGGGCAGAAAGCCGCTGGCCGGCGTAAGCGCTGACGGCCATCTCGGCCGCTTCGAAGGCCCGCGCCAGCGACTGCCTGACGGGCTCGACGGTCTGTGCCGGCTGGCCCTGCAGGGCGACGGCTTCGCGAAACTTGCGTTGTGCCGCCTGAAATGGAGCGTCGAAGGAGGGAGGAATCACCATCCCGCCCACTTCCCAAGCGGACACCTGGTCGCGCAGCTGGGAGATTTTCCCCCGGGCCAACTCCAGCGGCAGCAGGTACGGTTCCTCTCGCTCCGGCAAGGAAGCCGTCGAAGTGACCGGTCGTCCGAAACCCTCAACCGGCCAGGCGACATGCAATCGCCCGCTTTCGCTCGACGTCCGGCGACAACTCACGACGTTGCCGGCCACATCAATCTGAGTGGAAAAGACGCGGCCATCGGCGCCGCTAAGATAGGCGTCGAAAACTTCCGGCCAACCGTCGAGCATCTCCGGCGGATAAACGAAGAACCGCATCACCCCCATTCTGGATCCTTGCTCAAGACGGCAATTTCCCAGTCTAAAGCACTCGGGGCCAACTTTCGACACGTTTCCCGGCCCGAAAGTGAGAAATCGGCTGCGACCTCTCGGTTTCGAGCCAGCCACGGTCGAGACGTGGCCGCGGTAGTCGTCCGCAGATCGTTGTCACGCTTTTCCCACCACGATACAGTGGGTCCGGACAGGGTGTCCCGATCGCGTTCCGAGGCGTGTTTTCCCGGGCGCCGCCGCGCAAATGTGCGGATGGCTCGCCCAGGGCTCGGACGCGGCAAGGATCGGCATTTCGCTAGCGAACGGAAAGGTGCGATGGCTCGCTCGGCGCTTCTGCAAAGTTCGATTTCCGGTTTTCCTGTGCGGCGCGGCAAAGTCCGGGACATCTACGATTTCGGCGATCGCCTTCTGTTCGTGGCGACCGATCGCATCAGCGCGTTCGACTGGGTCTTGCCGAACGGCATCCCCGACAAAGGACGCGTGCTGACGCAGCTCAGCGAAATGTGGTTTGGTCGCCTCGACGTGCCGCACCACCTGTTGAGTATGGACATCGGCGTGTTGCCGCTGCCGGCCGGCGTCGATCGCGAAAGTCTCAACGGCCGCAGCATGGTCGTGAAAAAGACGGAGGTCGTGCCAATTGAATGCGTTGTGCGGGGATACTTGTCCGGCTCCGGCTGGAAGGAGTATCAAAAGACCCGCGCGGTCTGCGGCGTTGCACTTCCGGCCGGGTTGCGTGAAAGCGAGCGTTTGGCCGAACCGATCTTCACGCCCGCCACGAAGGAGGAATCGGGACACGACGTAAACATCTCGTTCGAGCGGATGTGTGAGATCGTCGGCAAGGACACGGCCGGACGTCTCAAGACGTTGAGCCTGGAGATCTACCGCCGCGGGGCCGAGCACGCCCTTCAAAAGGGGATCATCATTGCCGACACGAAGTTCGAGTTCGGCTCGATCGGCGGCCAGCTGATTTTGATCGACGAAGTGTTGACGCCCGACAGTTCGCGATTCTGGCCGGTCGATTCCTACGAACCAGGCCGTTCGCCCCCCTCGTTCGACAAGCAATTTGTCCGCGACTGGCTCGAGACGACCGGTTGGGACAAGAACAGCCAGCCGCCGACTCTCCCGCAGGAAGTCGTGGACCGGACGCGTGCGAAATACGTCGACGCCTACACGCGGCTGAGCGGCAAAGAGTTCGCCTATCGCTGATCGATCCCGGTGAATGGCAACGACTTCCGCGGCGTAGTCGGACGCGCGATCCCCGCAGATTGGCCCGAGTTTTTGCCGCGTTCTAAGCCGAGAATCCGGGGGAGTCGTGTCGGAATCTATTTGCGATTCGCTCATAAATTCCGCATAATAAGCGTGCTTTTATCGGTGTTTGGTTCGCTCCCAAAGCCCCGGAGAGCGAAGGGGTCGTCATGGCATCCGCTGATCCACGCCGCACCAAGGGTGCCGACAAGACGGTCAATCAAGCGCTTGCGGAAACAAGCGTTCCCGGGTCTGGGCCAGCCGTGGGAGACACGTTCGTGCCGAGCGACCAGGAATCGTCGCCGGGCGCTGCCAAGGAAGCCAAGCCCGCTTCGGCTACCCCGTCGACCCGAGTCGGCGCTCCCGCGCCCAGCAAGCCGTCCAGCACCGACGGCGAGGCAAAAAAGAGCAAAAAGATCACCCAGCTGGGCGACTTCAAGCTCGAAAGGAAGCTCGGCCAAGGGGGCATGGGCACCGTCTACCTGGCGACTCAGACCAGTCTCGACCGCAAGGTCGCCCTCAAGACGCTGTCGCCGGAATTCGCCAAGAAGCCCGACTTCGTCCAACGGTTCCTGCGGGAAGCCCGCTCGATGGCCCGATTGCAGCATCCGAACGTGGTGCAGGTCTACGCGGCCGACAGCGTGAGCGGTGTCAATTTCGCCGCAATCGAGTTCATCGATGGGCGGAGCATGCAGAACTGGATGAACGACGTCAAGCAGCTGAGCGTCGGGGACGCGCTGCACGTGACCCTGGTTTGTGCCGACGCGCTCAAGCACGCGCACGACCAGAACATGATCCATCGCGACATCAAGCCCGACAACATCCTGGTGACGAGCAAAGGCGTCGTCAAAGTCGCCGATTTCGGGCTGGCCAAGGCCCTCGACGAAGACGTGTCGATGACTCAAAGCGGCACCGGCTTGGGCACGCCGCTCTACATGGCCCCCGAACAGGCCCGCAACGCCAAGCACGTCGACAAGCGGTCGGACATCTATGCTTTGGGAAGCACGCTCTACTACTTTGTCACGGGCAAACTCCCATTCAGCGGCGAAAACACGCTCGAGCTGATCATCGCCAAGGAAAAAGGAACCTACACCAGCGCACGCAAGGTGAATCCCAAGGTTTCCGAGCGGCTCGATCTGATCATCGGCAAAATGCTGCTGAAGGATCCGAAAGATCGCTACGCCGATTGTGCCGACATCATTCGCGACATTGGCGGCCTGGGACTGGCGAACCCCGCGCTCAGTTTCATCGAGTCGTCCGGGGGAACGGCCGTGGTCAACGCGTCGGTCGCCGCCGCTTCGGCCGCGAGCCTCTCGCGCATGCAAGGCGGCCAAGGCCCCGGTGTCAACTCGACACGATCGGACGTCCGCCTACCCCCGCCCAGCGATCGTCTGACGTCCGCCCAAGACGCGGCCCGCAACGCGACGAAGGCGGCTGCAGGCCCCAACAGAAACTGGTTCGTGCAGCAAAAGAATGCGGCGGGAAAGGTCGTCATCGCCCGCATGTCGACGCCGGAAATCATGGCCGGCATCAAGGGCGAGACGCTCGACCCGGCTGCCAAGGCCAAGGATTCGCCCAACGGCACCTTCTTGGCGCTGATGCAGTATCCCGAGTTCCAGGCACTCGCGTCCAATCGGGCCGTCAAAATGCAGGCCGACGCGAAGTCCCGCAAAACTCAGGACATTTATGCCAAGATCGATCGCCAGGAGGCGCGTCGCAAACGCTGGCGCTGGTTGCGAACCCTGGTCTCGAATGTGAAGGGGCTCGTCAGCCTGGTTGTTTACCTTGCCGTGATTGTCGGAGTCTGCTTTGCCGCGTGGCACTGGGGCATTCCGCTCGTCCGTGAAAAACTAGCGGGAGGACAGTCAAATCCGCCCGCCGCCGGCGCTCCCCTGCCCGGCACTCCTGTCCCAGGCACTCCGGTTCCCGGCGCCCCCGCGGCTCCGCCCAGTCAGCCCGCCGGTGCCAATGGGCACTAAGGATCCGCGCGTCGACGCGTATATCGCCAAGGCCGCCGATTTCGCGAAGCCTGTGCTGCGCCACGTGCGCAAGCTGGTCCATGAAGTTTGTCCCAACGTTCAAGAGACCATGAAATGGGGCAGCGCGTTCTTCGTGAACGGCGGCAACATTTGCGGCATGTCCGCCTTTAAGAAGCACTGCGGCATCATCATCTGGCACTATGAGCGAGGGTCCTGGGCGGCGAAGAACGAACAGGGCCGCGGCGAACTCGGCAAGATCACGGGGCTGGCCGACCTCCCGAGCGACGCCGAGCTCAAGCGGTGTATCAAATACTCGATGCAGCAGAACGCCGCCGGAGTGAAAAAATCGCGCACGAGCGGCAAACCTCAGCCGAAGCTGCCGGTTCCACCCGAGTTCACCGCGGCACTGAAAAAAAACGCGAAAGCACGGGCGACCTACGAAAGCTTTCCGCCCGGCAAACAGCGCGACTACCTCGAATGGTTCCATCAAGCCAAGCAGGCGGAAACCAGCAAGCGCCGAATCGAGACGGCGATCGAATGGCTCGCCGAGGGCAAGTCGCGCAACTGGAAGTACGAGCGCAGCTAGCCCAATCGTTCGTGCCCGGCTCGCCCCCTCCCCTGCTTTGCGGATGAGCTGTCCGGGCTTTTGACTTGCCCGCGCGGGTCGCCTTATAACCAAAGAGGGCCACGGAGGGCACCGACAGGTTCACTGCGGGCGTCCCGGCTCGCGCAATCGCACGTGGAGTCTCAAAGATGGGTCGGCGTGTCGCCTTGATCACCGGAGTGACCGGGCAGGACGGCGCGCTCTTGGCCGAGCTCTTGCTCGCCAAAGGATATGCGGTCCACGGCATCAAGCGCCGTTCTTCGTCTTTCAACACGGCCCGCGTCGACCACCTGTACGTCGACCCGCACGAAACCGACGGCCAATTCCGGATGCACTATGGCGACATGACCGACGCCACCAACCTCATCCGAATCATCCAGGAGACACAACCCGACGAGATCTACAACCTGGCCGCCCAGAGCCACGTGCAGGTCAGTTTCGAAACGCCCGAATATACGGCCAACGCCGATGCGCTCGGCACGTTGCGACTGCTTGAGGCCATTCGCATCCTGAAGATGGAACCGCGCGTACGTTTCTACCAGGCGTCGAGCTCGGAGATGTACGGCGACGCACCGCCTCCGCAGGATGAACAGAGTCCCTTTCGTCCCCGCAGTCCCTACGCGGCCGCCAAGGTCTACGCCTACTGGGTGACGGCCAACTATCGCGAAGCGTACGGCATCCATGCCTCCAACGGCATCCTCTTCAATCACGAGGGTCCGACCCGCGGCGAAACATTTGTGACTCGCAAGATCACGCGGGCCGTCGCCGCGATCGAGGCCGGCCGCCAAGAGGCCGTCTATCTTGGGAACCTCGATGCCCGCCGCGATTGGGGCCACGCCCGCGATTTCATCGACGGGATCTGGCGGATCGTGCAGCAGGACCAACCGGACGACTATGTTCTGGCGACAGGCGAGTCACACACCGTGCGCGAATTCGTGGAACGGGCATTCGCGGCAATCGACATGCCGCTCGCTTGGCGCGGTGCGGGGATCGACGAACAAGGCCTCGACGCCCGGGGCACCTGTCGGGTGGCCATCGATCCGCGTTATTTTCGTCCCACGGAAGTCGTCGCCCTGTTGGGCAATCCGGCCAAAGCCCGCGAGCGGCTCGGTTGGAAACACACCGTCGGTTTTGAACAACTTGTCCGCGAAATGGTGCAGTCCGATCGCGAGCTGCTCGCAAAGGGTTCCTAGTCCAGGTCTTTGTCGACTGATCGACCGTTGCAGGCCAATACATCGATGACCGCACGACACCAATTCGAATGTCCCTTTCGCCTGGCCAACCGCCGCGTCTGGGTGGCTGGCCACGGCGGCATGGTCGGGCAGGCATTGGTGCGGCGGCTGCAAAAAGAAAACTGCATTGTCCTGACGGCCGAGCGGACCGTTGATCTGCGCCGACAGCGCGAGACCGAGGACTGGATTCGTGACAACCGTCCCGACGCGATCTTTCTGGCCGCGGCCAAGGTCGGCGGGATCCTGGCCAACGACACGCGGCCGGCCGAATTTCTGTACGACAACCTGCTAATTCAGGCCAACGTCATCGAGGCGGCGTGGCGCTCTGGCATGAAGAAGCTGCTGGCGTTGGGGTCTTCGTGCATTTATCCCAAGGAGGCGCTGCAACCGCTGACCGAAAGCGCCCTCCTGACCGGGCCGCTGGAGCAGACAAACAAAGCTTACGCGATTGCGAAAATTGCCGGTCTGATGCTCTGCGAGAGTTATCGCCGGCAGTATGGCGCCGACTTCATTGCGGCAATGCCGACCAACCTGTACGGTCACGGCGACAATTTCGATCTCGAATCGAGCCATGTCGTTCCGGCGCTCATGCGCAAGATCGAGGAAGCCGCTCGGCTGGGAAAGTCGGCGGTCACGATCTGGGGCACCGGCCGGCCGCGGCGCGAGTTTCTCCACGTCGACGACTGTGCCGATGCGCTCGTGCATCTCATGACGCACTATTCCGGCGACGAGCACGTGAACGTCGGCACCGGCACCGACATCGCAATTCGCGACCTGGCCGCTTTGATCGCCGAGATTATCGGCTACCGGGGCGAGTTTGTTTACGACATGTCGAAGCCGGACGGGACGCTCGTCAAGCGACTCGACGTGAGCCGACTCAGCGAGCTGGGCTGGAAGGCCTCGATCGATCTCGAAGCGGGACTGCGGCAAACCTACGAGTGGTACTGCCACCGCGCGCAGGCTGTCCGCGTCTGACGCTCGAGGGATCTCTTCGGGCCCGGTCATTCCGGGGTCGCCATGTCGGAACTTCCTGACGAAGTTCTAATCGCCGCAGCCGCACTCCAGGTTCATCGCCGTCTGCAACAAACGCGTCTCGTGGCGTCGATGCGAGATCTGGCGAGTCATCCATTGACGGACGGCTGAGTTCACCCGAACCGCGTCGCGCTCGTAGGGACCAGGCGTGTCCAGACGGTCACGCAGCGCCTGCAGCGACAACACCAAGAGGCGTTGCTCGTTCTGTAAGTCCTCGACGTGCCGGTACCAGCTTGGATACTCGTCGAGAACTTCGCTCAAATAGCCGCTGGATTCCTTCAATGCCATTTGGCGCGGCAAGGTGTCCAGCAATGCGTCGAGAACGGCGATCAGCCAGCTGCAGGTGAATTGATCGGCCGGTTCCTCGAGCAGATCGCGAAGATCGCCGAGCAGGATGTATTCCAGGGCCGTGTAGTCTTCGAGGCTTTCGCAGGCTGCCGCGTCGAAGTGGATGCGGTCCATCGTGTGACCTCCTTCACTTACGTGCCAGGATGCGTCGGGCAGTGCGTGCCATTGCAGTTTGTGTGCCGAAGCGACGGCAGCGACTTCGACCTGACGCGATCAACTCCTTTGTCCACGGTCGACGCCCTCCTTTGCGGACCGGCCCTGGAAACCGGCGTCTGAATTTCACGGCGAATACCGCGAATTCTCGCACGCCGCTGACCCGTTGACTGCTTCCACTCTTGAGTTTACGTCAGCCCAAACCGAAGGTCAAAGAAAATCCGGGGCGACCGAATTCTTCAACTCAATTTGTAAAATTGAACGGCGTTATCGTGAAACAGCCGCTTCTGGAACTCGCGCGAACGGCTGGCGATGATGGACTCGAGCGCCGCCAGCCACTGCTGCCAGGTTGCCACGCCGGTGCAGACGGGCCAATCGCCGCCGAAAAACACGCGCCGGTCGCCAAACGCCTCGAGACAGAAATTGATCGTTGGCGCGAGGTCGGCGGGCTTCCAGTGGCCGGGCCGGGCGGTCGCCACGATCCCCGAAATCTTGCAAACCACGTTCGAGTGCGCGGCGGCTTCGTGCATCGCGCGTTCCCACTCTGTTCGTGCCTTCGCGTCAGTCGATTGCGAGTCCCAGTTGCCGCAATGATCGATCACGAAACGCGTCTGTGGGGATTTGTCGATGAGCCGAACGGCGTCCATCATCTCCGCGGACCTCATACAGAGATCGAAACTCAGTCCCAGCTGGCCCAGCAGATGGACGTTTTCGACGAATTGCCGTTCCAGGCACATCCCTTTGGGGCGATCGGGGTCGTGCAGCACCATCCGCACGCCTTTGACGTAGGGATTCTGCGCATACTCCTTGATGTAATCCGCGAACCGCTCACTTTGCATCGACCCGCCGATGACCGCCCCGGCCATCCGGCTCCCCGGTTGGCGGCATAAATTGATGACATACTCGGCCTCGACCGTGTGCTGCCGCGGATCGCAGGCCACCTCCATGTAGATGGTCTTGACGACGTTCGCGCCCGCCGTTGCCGCGTCGTAATCCTTGAGCAAGTAGTTGTGCGCCAGCGGCTTGCCCTTCGGCAAACTCATCCAGGGGAGCCGCAGCTTGCTCAAGTCCCACAAATGCACATGCGTATCGACAATCGGCAACGCGTCGTGGGGCACGGAGTTCTCCTGAGCAGCCGGCAGCGAGGCCGTCAACTGACCCGCTGTCAACGTCGCCAGCGCGGTTCCGGCGGCGGTCGAAAGAAAATCTCGCCGTGTGACATGGGCCAGAGCGCCGCGGTTTAGGACGATTGCAGCCATGACAGCGAATCCCCTTCAACTTTCTAAACGCGCTCGATTCGGGCGATGTCGTCGATCGAAATCGGGCCGATCTCTGACGGGCCTCCGGACGCCCCCGGCTGGTCCGATAAAAGGAATAACCGCCCCGCCGCACTTTTGCGATTGTCGGGATAGCCCGAGTGCACCTGCTCATTCTTCAGCGTGACGCGGACTGCGTTCGTCTCGTTCACGCCGGCCAATCCCTCGTGGACAATCTCCGGAAATCGGTTCCACGCCCACGTCCACAACGTGGACTTGGGGTCCACCTTGCCGGCGATGTCCTCCCATTCCAGCTCGGCTCGTTTGAGGTCGGCCAGTCGCGCGGAACGGCACCACGGCTTGAGCACCTGCTCCAGCCAATCGCGGCGTGAAGCAATGAGATCGGCAAAAGTGTTCACGATTCCGATTTTCTCATGCCCCAATCACTTTTCGCCACCGAAGCCGTTCTTAGTCCATGTGGTCGCCGGACTGCGTTGGACGGTCGGCGGGGCACGCGTTAACATTAAACTCCATTGATGCGTCGATTGCCGCCCGCCGGTGACGATCAATGAAGCGCTCCCGCCTGGGTCTCCCGCCCCACGCCTTCCTGCTTTCGGCGATTTGTTCGGCCTGCTGCCTGTCGCTTGTGGCAAGTCCGTCCTGCGCTCAAGGACCAGCCAAAGGGAGCCCCAAAGACCGCGCGAAGATCGAATTCGCCACCCAGATTGAGCCGATTTTCGCCCAACACTGCCTCAAGTGCCACGGCGGCAAAGACTCGCAATCGGGCCTGCGACTCGACAGCCTGGGGGCAATCCTCAAAGGAGGCGACCGCGGAGCGGCAGTCGTTCCCGGCAACGCAGCCAAGAGTCTGCTCGTGAAGGCTCTCCAAGGTGAAGGCGACCTGACGCCGATGCCGGCCGAGGCGCCTCGCCTGTCGAAAGAAACCATCGCCCGCGTGGTCCGCTGGATCAATGAAGGGGCGACCGGACCGGCCGAATCGACGGTCGGGCCGCGACCGACGCACTGGGCGTTTGTTCCCGTCGCTCACCTCCGCGTGCCGGCAATGGCTCCCGACGATCGCCCGGGCAATCCCATCGACGCCTTCATCCGGCAGAGGTTGGCGTTCGAGCGACTCGCTCCGTCACCCGAGGCTGATCGGTCCACGCTGATCCGCCGCCTCAGTTTTGATCTTCGCGGGCTGCCGCCGAGTCCGGATGAAGTGGAAGAATTCCAACGCGATTTGAACCCGGCCGCTTACGAACGTGTCGTCGACCGAATGTTGGCATCGCCGGCCTACGGCGAGCGTTGGGGACGTCACTGGCTCGACCAAGCCCGCTATGGAGATTCCAACGGCTACACGGTCGATAGTCCGCGGCAGATTTGGCGCTATCGAGACTGGGTCATCGCGGCCACGAATGCCGACGTGCCGTTCGATCGGTTCGCGTTGGAACAGCTGGCCGGCGACTTGCTCCCGCAGCCGACACCCGACGAACTCGTCGCCACCGGCTTTCACCGCAACACGCTCACCAACGAAGAGGGCGGCGTCGACAAGGAGCAATTCCGCGTCGAGTCGGTGATCGATCGCGTCAACACGACGGGCACGGTCTTCCTGGGGCTGACCGTCGGCTGTGCCCAGTGCCATCAGCACAAGTTCGACCCGATCTCCCAGCGCGACTATTACAACCTCTTCGCGATCTTCAACAACTGCGATGAGCCGGCCTTCCAAGTGGCGACGGCCGCCCAAGCGTCGCAATTGAAGCGGCTGGCGCGCGAGATTGCCGAGGCCGAACGCCCCCTCATCGAACACGATCGGGCCCTGCGGTCGCGGCAAACCGCGTGGGAGCAGACAATCTCCGCGCGGCCGCCCGTGAATTGGACCATGGCGGCCCTGTCTGCGGTCCGCACCGAAAAAGGAACGCAAGTCAATCCGGTCGGCGACGGTTCGCTCGTCGTCGATTTCAGCGTCCCGGCCAACGACACGTATCACCTCGAGTTTGATGTTCCCTCCGGCAACGTCGATGCGATCCGGCTCGAAACCCTGACGCACCCGAGCTTGCCGCTCTCCGGCCCGGGCCGTAGCGACGCCGCCGGCAACTTTGTGCTGAGCGAGTTCGAGGTGAATGTCCGCCCGCTGGCCGGCAATGCAACCCAGCGTTGGACGCCAATTGAACTGGCGGGCGCCGTCGCCGATCATTCTCAGGACGGCTACCCCGCCGCGTTTGCGATCGACGGCGACAGCAGCACGGGCTGGGCGATCGGCACGAAGATTGGCAATCCGCACATCCCTCGCGAACTGGTGGTCCTGCCGCGAAATCCGATCCAAATGGCCGGCGGTGTGCGGGTGGAAGTCGTGCTTCGCCACGAGCACTCGGAGCCCAACTACCTCGTCGGCTGCCTGCGACTGAGCACCGCCGTCGGCCCAATCGAAGCGCTGCAGGTCCCCAATTCCATCCGCCGCCTGGCGCTCGTCCCGGTCAAGAAGCGCACCCGACAGCAGCGTTCCGAATTGTCGGCGGCGTTTTATGAAACCGACGTCACCCGCAGGCCGCAGGCGTCACGCGTTGCGGCGCTCAAGTCGCAGCAAGCCGCACTCGATCGGCGCGTGCCGACGACCCTGGTGCTGAGCGAGCGAAAAAAGCCCCGCGAGTCGCATGTGCTGATCCGGGGCGACTTCCTCCGCGCCGGCGCCGTCGTAACCGGCGGCGTGCCGGAGTTCTTGCCGCCGTTGCCGCCCTCGAAAGAGCGGCCGACGCGGATCGATCTGGCTCGCTGGCTGTTTGATCCGGCCAATCCTCTCACCGCCCGCGTGACCGTCAATCGCGCCTGGCAACATTTCTTCGGCACGGGATTGGTCGACACGGAAAACGACTTCGGCACCCAGGGCTCGCGCCCCACGCATCCCGCGCTTCTCGATTGGCTCGCCGGCGAGTTGGTGCGACGCAGATGGAGCCAAAAGAGCCTGCACCGCTTGATCGTCACGTCGGCAACCTATCGGCAATCGTCGGAACTGCGAGACGATTTGTTGCAACGCGATCCGGGCAACCGCTGGCTCGCCCGGCAATCGCGGCTTCGCCTGGAAGCGGAGTCGGTGCGCGACGCGGCACTCACCGCCAGCGGTCTCTTGTGCCGCAAGATCGGTGGACCCAGCGTCTACCCGCCGCAGCCTGAAGGCTTTTTTGTGATTACGCAGCAAAAAAAGGCGTGGCCCGAAAGCCGGGGAGCCGATCGCTATCGCCGCGGCATGTACACCTACTTTTGGCGCAGCAGCCCATACCCGATGCTGCCGACATTCGATGCTCCCGACGGCAATACCACCTGCACGCGCCGCAATCGCTCCGACACCCCCCTTCAAGCCCTGACGTTGGCCAATGACCGGGTCTTTGTGGAAATGTCAGACGGCCTGGCCGCCCGCATCGTGCGCGAGGCAGGCGGCGATCACCGCGCGCAGATCCGGCGAGCTTTTTTGGTTTGTCTCGCCCGCGAACCGAGCGCGGCCGAAGCAGACCGGCTCGGCACGTTTCTTGCGGCTCAGACAGGTCCACCGAGCGAAGCCTGGCGCGCGGCCGCCCGTGTGCTGCTCAATCTTGACGAATTCATTACCCGGGAATGAACCCGATGAGTCCAGACGAAACCGAATTACGCAAGCTGACCCGGCGGCACTTCTTCGCCGAATCCAGTCTGGGCATCGGCTCGGTTGCTCTGGCGTCGCTCCTTAGCGGCAATCAGCTCCTGGCCGCGCCAAGCGCCGCGGCCAAAGGGCGTCAAACCAATCCGCTCGCGCCGGCATTGCCGCACTTCGCGGCTAAGGCCAAGCGAGTGATCTTTCTGTTCATGGCAGGCGGCCCGAGCCAGCTGGAACTGTTCGACAGTAAACCGAAGCTGCAGGAACTGGACGGCCAGGTGATCCCCGCTTCGTATGTGAAAAACAAGCGATTCGCCTTCATCAAGCAAGACGCCAAACTCCTGGGCACACGACGCAAGTTTCGCCGCTATGGCCAAAGCGGCCTGGAAATATCGACGCTTCTGCCACACCTGGGTTCGGTCATCGACGAGTGCACGCTCATTCGCAGCATGAAGACCGACGTTTTCAATCACGGGCCCGCCAAGTTGTTCGTCAATACGGGCTCTTCGCGATTCGGCCGTCCGTCGATGGGGGCCTGGGTCACGTACGGTATCGGCAGCGAGTCGGAAAGTCTGCCCGCGTTCGTCGTGTTGCTCTCGGGCCCGCGCGGGCCGCGGGGCGGAGCACCTTTGTGGGGCAGCGGATTCTTGCCTACCACCTATCAGGGCGTCGCATTCCTGAATGGATCGGAGCCGATTCTCAATTTGTCGAATCCGCAGGGTGTCGACCGCCGCGCCCAGGGCGAATTTGTGGCTGCGGTACGCGATCTGAATTCGTTGCGGCTCAACCAGGTTCGCGATGCCGAAATTGCGACCCGCATCGCCGCGTACGAAATGGCTTACCGGATGCAGACCAGCGCCCCCGAGCTCATGGACCTCACTCGCGAGACGAAGCAGACGCTGGCCGATTACGGTGCCGATCCGCACACGCCGTCGTTCGCCCGCAACTGCCTCCTGGCCCGCCGGCTGATCGAAAAGGGCTCACGTTTCGTGCAGCTTTATCACACCGATTGGGACCATCACGGCAATCCGGGGACGAACTTGGGACAGCCGCTCGACGACCGCTGTCGCGAAGTCGACCGGCCGGCCGCGGCGCTCATTCGCGATCTCAAGCAGCGGGGACTACTCGACAGCACGCTGGTCATTTGGGGCGGCGAATTCGGCCGCACACCACAGGGCGAGCCCCGCGAAGTCCCCGGTCGCGATCACCACATCGAAGCCTACACGATGCTCTTGGCAGGCGGCGGCGTCAAAGGCGGCACGAGCATCGGGCAGACCGATGAGATCGGCTACTACGTCACGGAAGATCCCGTGCATGTTCACGACCTGCAGGCGACCGTGCTGCATTTGTTGGGACTCGACCACAAACGGCTCACGTACCGGTTCCAAGGTCGTGATTTCCGCCTGACCGACGTGGCCGGGAATGTGGTGCGGAAAGTCCTGGCATGAATCGCGACGCCGTCCTGCGCAAGGTGCTGTGGGCGACGGTCGTGTACAACTTGCTCGGAGCATCGGCGTTTGCGTTCCCGGCTTCTGTGGGGCAACTCGCCGGCTTACTACTGCCAGTTCCGCTGGTTTACAGCGTGATGCTCACGCTCTTTGTGCTGCTCTTCGGGGCGGCATATGCCTGGCTGGCACTTCAGCCGACGATCGACCGGCCGATGGTCGGTTTCGCCGCCTTCGGCAAAGCAAGCGTGTTCGTGGCGGCGGTCGTCTTATGGGCAACCGGCAATGCGTCCGCGTGGCTGATCCCCGGCGCGACGGGCGATTTGATTTTCGCGGCCGTCTTTGCCTGGTGGTTGCGGGCAACGGCAGTCGCTCCCGCAGCCACCACCAACCGGTAACGCCCCGCGAACGAGCAGGAGTTCGCCCGATGAACCGGTTCACTCGGCCGTGCCGGGGTCCGACAGCAATTGCTTTTCGATCGCCAAGCCCAAGCTTCGCATCTTAGCTCGCAAGGTCGTTCGTGAGATCCCCAGGACTTCGGCCGCCTGCACCTGGTTGCCTTTCACGTGCCGCAGCACCGTCTCGAGCACCAGGCGATCGACCGTGGTTGTGACCTTTTGATAAATGTCCGATTCGCCGCGCCGCATCAGTTCGCTCACCATCTCGACTACGCGCAGATTCTCGGAACTCGACTCGGGTCCCGCGGCCTGGCCGGAGGGTTCTTCTCGCAGATGGGAGGGAAGGCAATCGAGCGTAATCACTTCGGTGGGCGACTGGACGTAGGCGTGCTTGATCGCGCTCTGCAGCTCGCGAACGTTGCCCGGCCACGGGTAAGCCTCGAGCAGGCGGAGTGCGTCGGGCGCCACCGAGGTCACCCGCTTGTGCAGGTCGCGGTTTAAAGTTCGCAGAAAGTGCGCAATCAACAGCGGCAGGTCGTCTCTGCGCTTGCGAAGCGGCGGCAGTTGAATCGTCACGACCTTCAATCGATAGAGCAAATCCGAGCGAAACTCGCCGGCGGCCACCTTGCGTTCGAGGTCCTGATTCGTGGCGGCAATCACGCGGACGTCGGTGCGAATGGTTTCCTCGCCGCCAACCCGTTCGAACTGCTGTTCCTGCAGCAGTCGCAAGAGCTTGGGCTGGGTGGCCAGTGTCATGTCGCCGATTTCGTCGAGGAACAATGTCCCCTTGTCGGCCTGCTCGAAGATGCCGATCCGGCGTCGATCGGCCCCGGTGAACGACCCCTTTTCGTGTCCGAAGAGCTCGCTTTCGAGTAATCCCTCGGGCATGGCGGCGCAGTTGATGGCCAAAAACGGCCCCTGGCTGCGGCCGCTGTGCTGATAGATCGCCCGGGCCACCAGCTCCTTGCCGGTTCCGCTTTCCCCCTGCAGCAACACAGGGACGTCGAGCGGAGCGACGCGGCCGATCGTCTTATACAGGTCCTGCATTTCCGGAGTGTGCCCGACGATGCGGTCGACCGTTCCTTCGTCGGCGACTTCGTCCTCGGCAAAGACAGCCGGCACGTGACGCAGTCGGCTCAATTCGATCGCTTTGTTCACCAGCTCGCGCAGTTGATGGAAGTCCACCGGCTTGAGCAGGTACTCGAAGGCTCCCCGCTTGGTCGCCTCGATCGCCGTGTCGGCCGTGCTAAAGGCCGTGATGATGATCACCGGCAAACGGGGATCGATGCGGCGAATTTCCTCGAACGCTTCCAGGCCCGGCTGATCGGGCAGACGCACATCGAGAATCACGGCGTCGGGAGGCTGGCGTCGGACGGCCTCGATCCCCAGGCGCGCGGTCCCGGCCGTCGCCACCTCAAGCGTCTCGGAACTCAGGCTCTTGACCAGCGAGTATTGCAGGTTCGGTTCGTCGTCAATGACGAGCAATCGGGCCATCAGCACAACTCAGAAGATTCTTGAACGGAAGGACCCCACTTGATCACAAACGAGCCGGCACCACCCCCGCGGCGGACATCTCGGCATGCGAAATTGCCGGCAGTCGGACGGTGAATTCGGCCCCACCTTCGGGCCGGTTGACGGCCTCGATCTGACCTCCATGGGACTCGACAATCCGCTTGCAGATCGAAAGCCCCAACCCGATCCCGGTCGGCTTGGTGGAAACGAACGGCTCGAAAATCTTGGATCCCAACTCGCTCGGCAGTCCTCGACCCGTGTCGCGGACGCGGACGGTGACCCAACCAGGCCCGCCGTTGGTCGCGTCTTCGGCCGTCTCGATTTCGACCGAGATTGACCCACCCTCAGGCACGGCGTCAAGCGCGTTGAGTACCAGGTTGAGTAGGACTTGCCGCACTTGCCCCATGTCGGCACGGATGGTGATCGGCTGGTCCTCGGGGGACTCGCAGGAAATCCGCACCCCCTCCCGTCCCGCTCGCGGGTGGACCAGGTCGAGCACTTGCCCGACCAGAAGTCGCAGATCGAACGTGCGCCGCTCGATCTCCGGCGGTCGGGCAAAATCCAAAAATGTCTCGGCCGACCGTTCGAGCCGGGTGATCTCCTCTTCCAGCACCAGCAGATCGCGGTCGGCCAGGTTGGGGGGCGACGCCTCGGCCGCCGCCTGCACGAGGATTTTCATCGCCATGAGCGGGTTGCGCAGCTCGTGGGCGATGCCGGCCGCCATCTGCCCGACCGCGGCTAACTGCTCGGCCCGCAGCGCTTCGCGGCGGCTTTCCTGCAGTCGCTCGACGACGGCCCCGATCTGGTCGGCGATCTTGTGCAGGACAATCTCGATTTCTTCCAGGCCCGCCTGTGCGGAAAACGTGATCGGCCCCACGATCTCATTCAGTTTTCCGGCCGCGTCCTGAATCGGCAAGCTGAGACGGACGATCGACCGCGAAAATCCCCGGGCAATTCCGAAACCGGCGACCAAACCCGACACCGGGCCGCAAATGCCCAGCAGAAACAATCCCAGCACGACCCGATTGCCCATCAGCAGGTTTTTGGCGTTCGAGTTCTCGATGTCTTCCTCGTTCGTATCCAGGTAAACCTGCGCGGGTTTGAGTAACTTATCTTCGAGCACAGGAATCAGCTGGTTGATCTTCGGCTTCCGCTCTTCGAGGGAGTCCTTCGCTTCGACGATCTGGTCGAGCTGGTTGAAAAAGTCCGCCGATCCCTCCCGCAACTGGCGGACGTCGAGCTTCTCCCGCTCGGTCGCCGCTGCCCCTTCGGCCTCCAGGATCCAGTGATTGATGTCGTTTTTGGCGCCGCCGGCCGACTGGAGCGATTGCGGATCCCCCGACTTCAAATACTGATTGAGCTCCGTCCGGACGTCCCGAATGCCGATCGCCAGTTTTTCGCCCGCCCGCAGACCGGCGACGTCGAGAGAAAGCTGGTTGGACACCCCTTTTTGCGAGGTTTTGACCTGCCAGGCCGAAACGACCCCCACGATCAGCGGAATGGCGCTGATCGCGATGACCGGGCCGGCAACCCGGACAAACATATTTGTCTTCACGGCGTCACCTCAAAGAACATCGCGGCGGGCGTCCTGCCATACTGTCGCTCATCACTATTGTCGCATAGTTTCAATTGTCGCACAGCGGCTCGCGAAAACGATGACTCGGCCTCTCAAACTGAAAAATCGGCGGACAACGAGGGTCGAGCGGGGCAGCCGCGAGAGCTATCCCGAGCAGGCTCGAAAGGCGTTGGCGGAGCGCTTTGGCGCTTGATGCAGGAGGTTGATATTCTGGGCGAAATTCGGATTGTTCGGAGAAAGAATTTCGGCGAGTTTTGCCCCGACAAGGATCGGGAAACCGCCACAGAAAGATCACGTCGATGCAGCTCGTTTCGGGGAGGTCGCAGGGCCAACTCTTCATCGTGCATGGCGGGGCGCCCTCGCGGCTTCCCGCACCGGAAAAGATCGCGGCGGCCGCCCAGGCGCTCGAGTCGATCGCCGTCGCGTGTTTCCCGGAGCTGGCGAAACGCCCGCCCACGGAGGTCGTCGCCTCCGCGCTTGAGGCCTTGGAGGCCGATCCTCAGTTCAATGCGGGGCTCGGCGGAGCCATTCAGAGCGACGGGGAGGTTCGCGTCTCGGCCGCCATCATGGACGGGGCCCGGCAATCGTTTTCCGGCGTCATCAATGCGTTGCGGGTTAAGCATCCCTCCGTCATCGCGTTGTCTCTTCAGTCGCAGAAATCGCGGGTGATCTCGCAGCCGGGCGTGCAGACGCTCGCCCGCGACCTGAAGCTTCCGGACGAAAAGCTGGCCACGGAAGAGCAGTTGGAAAGCTGGCGGCGGCGGAAGGAAGTCGGTGGCTTCGATACGGTGGGCTGCGTGGTCCGCGGCTCATCGGGTCAGCTTGCCGCAGGCACCAGCACGGGTGGACGCTCGTTCGAGTTTCCCGGACGGGTGAGCGATTCGGCAACCGTGGCGGGCAACTATGCGTCGGCCGTCGTGGCGGTGAGCGCGACCGGGATTGGCGAGGAAATCGTCGACGACGCCTTGGCGGCCCGCCTCGAAACGCGGTGCCGTGACGGGATGCCGCTGGAAGAGGCGGCCAGACGCTGCCTCGACGAAGCCGCGTCGCGGAATCGCACGTACGGTTGGATCGCCCTGCATCGCAACGGCGATTGGGTCTCGGCCTACACGACGCCGACCATGAGTTTCTGCGTCCGGAGTGAGGCGGGAACGCTCGCCTCATCGGCTCTGAAATCGTAGACCGGCCGGAAGCTTAGATCATGCCACGGCCCTGCCCGCCAGCACCGGTCGCTTGGGCTTCCCTCCGTCGCATCGTTCTCCTACCATCGTCGCGCCGCAGAAAAGCGGTCGCCGACCGACCCCGAGCAGCCTGTTCGCGGCGGCCAAACCTCATTCAGCACCAACACATTCACAGTCCAGTCAGAGAGCGAAAGCAGGACCATGGCGGAACAGAAAGCGACCAACATCACCTGGCACGAGCACAGCGTTTCCAAGGCCGACCGCAGCAAACTCAACGCGCACAAAGGGGCCGTGCTCTGGTTCACCGGACTGAGCGCCTGCGGCAAGAGCACGGTCGCCAACACCGTCGACCACCTGCTGCATTCGCGCGGCAAGCACACGTTCGTGCTCGACGGCGACAACATCCGCCACGGCTTGAACAAGAACCTGGGATTCTCGGCCGCCGACCGCGCGGAAAACATTCGCCGCATCGGCGAGGTTGCCAAGCTGTTCTGCGAGGGCGGGACCATCGCGCTGACGGCCTTCATTTCGCCTTACAAAGCCGACCGCGACGCGGTTCGCGCCCTCCTGGCTCCGGGCGAATTCATCGAGATCTACGTCAAGGCGTCGATTGAGACGTGTGAGAAGCGCGATCCCAAGGGACTTTACAAAAAGGCCCGCGCCGGCGAACTCAAGAATTTCACCGGCATCGACGATCCGTACGAAGCGCCGGAGAAAGCCGAACTGGTCCTCGATGCGGACACCAAGGGAATCGATGACCTCGCGCACGAAGTCGTTGCCTACCTGGAGAAGCACCAGATCCTCTCGCTGTGAGCGAGAGTGGACCGCGCCGGCGTAATTGCGGCTCGGCCCTGAAACTCACAGCAGCGGGCCGAGCAGTCGCGCGACGTTCTCGAGCAGCCGGATGCCCATCCCGCGCTTCTCCCATCGCACCATGTTGAGCGCGCGTGACTTGCCGACGTACTGCGCCTGCAGCGCTTCGAGCCGGCTGGTGAATTCGCGGTCGTAGATTGCCAGCGTGATTTCAAAGTTGAGGTGCAGGCTCCTGGGATCGAGGTTGAGCGAGCCGAACAGGCAGTACTCGCCGTCGACGCAGACCGACTTCGTGTGCAAGAGTCCTCCACGGAACAGCAAAACCTCGACGCCCGCCTCGACGAGGTCGCCCTGAATGCTGCGACTGGCCAGACGGGCGAGCCGCGAGTCGACCTTTTCAGGGACAATGAGCGTGACTTTCACTCCCCGCTGGGCGGAGGAAACTAGCGCCTCCATCAGAGCCTCGTCCGGCACGAAATAGGGCGTCGTCAGCACCAGCCGCTGTTGGGCGCTATAGATGAAGGCGATCATGATCCGCTCGATGGCGTCCCGCGAATCGGAGGGACCGGAGGGCAGCACCTGGACAGGTGAGGCGGCCAACGGAGCTTGAGGTCGAACGTCGCCCGTTTGTTTCAGCCGCTCGACATCCTCTTCGGTTTCAATCGCCCAATCGCCCAGAAACGTTACGCCCAGAGGCTCGACAGCGGGCCCCTCCACGCTCACGACCGCGTCGACCCACTGCCCGACGCCGGCAGACCGTTTGAACAAGCGCGCGTCGACCAGGTTCATGCTGCCCGTGTAGGCGATGCGACCGTCGATGATCGCCAGCTTGCGGTGCAGCCGCAGGTCGAACCGCACAAAGATCAAACGCCACAGCCGTGCTTGCAGCGCCGCCTCGACCATGACCCCCGCTTCGCGCAGACGCGGCACCCAGTCGCTGCGGAGGAATTGGCGGCTGCCGACGTCGTCAAGCAGCATGCGGCACTTCACGCCGCGCGCGGCCGCAGCCATCATGGCTTCAGCCACGCGATCCGCGAGACCCCCTGCTGTCCAGATATAGAACTCGAGATGACAGGTGCTACGGGCCTCATTGATTGCGCGCACGAGCGCCTGCAATGCGTCGGCCGAGCTCTCAATTAGCTCGAGGCGGTTGCCCGCAGTGACTGGCATGCCCATCGTTTTCTGGCACATCCGCGCGAGCGCCTCGGCGGCGACGGGTTGGGAACTCCAGTCGATCGGCCCAGGCGTGACGTGGTCAAGCCAACTTTGGTAGGGGGCGCTCAGCTCGGCGGCCCGAGCCGCCCGGTACACGCCCAGCCGCAACTCGCCGAGCAGTAAATAGGCGATCGCGCCCAAGAACGGAAACGTCAGGACGACGAACAACCAAGCCAGCGACACGCCGACCGGCAGCCGACGCATGATCACCCGTACCGACAGCCCCAGTCGAAGCACGAGATCCAGGCAGACCAAAAAAACCGTCCACCAATTGACGTTCTCCATTCGTCCTCTCGAGTTGGCCGAGTACTCCGATCGGGTTTTGAGCAGGAAGCCGCTTCGCGCGAGTCATGCGCCGAGTGCGACTTCGACAATCGATCGGGATTCTAGCGTACGCGGCCACGAAAGACGATTTGGCAGCGGCAAGAAGGCGGCGGTTCAGAACGCGTTGCGGAACTCGCCGGAGCGCAGCCACTTGGAGCGGAACAAAGTCCAGATGTCGGCCGCGAGCTGGTCGGTGACGAAGCGATAGGGGAGCCAACCGTAGCCGTCGTTGCCCCATTTCGTCCCCCACGAACTGCGGATCAAGAGCGCCCCGCGGGTGGAACGGATTCGCAAGTCGTCGTCGTAGCCGACAACCGTGACCGCCTGCCCCGTCCGGATCGAGTCGAAGCGGCTGGGAAAGGCGATCTCCGGATCCTCGGTGACGGAGCTGGGAACACAAAAGCCCAGGGCGCAGACGAACCCGGCCGCCAAAAGGGAGCGGAGCGCCTCCAATGTCTGGCCACCGGATTGCATCGCGGCATCGACCCGCACATAGCGGACATCGCGATACTCGGTATTGAAGGCGTAAAGATAGGGATCGGGAGCGCGTTCCAGGGCGTCCGGTGCATACGGCCAAAACCGCTCGGGGGGCAGGCCGAACTTGAGCGCGGCCTTCAACGAAACTCTCAGGCCGGCTCCGCCGCGAGGACCGTCGCAACCCGAAAAGCGTAGTGCGTTGGCGTGTACGAACAAACGCGACGGGCTAATGACGTGGCCGGTCGCTCGCCGCTCGAAGTACTGAAACAGGCCCACGCACGCGTGCGCCGAGCTGGTCCCCAAGTCGCCTTGATCCTGCACGGGCAGACAATATTCGCGCCAATCGACCGTGGTCGGTCGCGCCTGGTTCGGTGTGCGTAAGCGATCGAGCATCCGGCGGATGCGCGCTTGGCGAACCGTGAAGTCCCGATGATCGGGAGCATCCCGCCGCCAACCACAATCGCAGAGGTCGATCGCGAGCATTCATCCACCGCAGAGACGTTTGGAGACCATGTGTGACGTTCGCAGCGCAAAAAACACGCTGAGGTGGAATCTAGACGCTAACCCATGTCGAAGACTAGTGGGAACCAGGTGAAGCTCGGGTGAAGCTATCGCACTTGAGCTGCCATCGTGGCACGCGAGCGAAGATGCATCGTGCCGTTGCGATTCGCGTCGCGCGCACCGCCGTAACTTCGTTTGGCAACCTGCGCAACCACGTCACTCTCTCGTCGCCGCACATCCACCGTATTCCCACTTCATTGCCACTTGTTGGGGGATCCCACCGCCATGAAGATGGTCAAACACACTTTGCTTGGCACTGCCAGGGAAATCGCATTCGCAATACTGTGTCAGTCGTGGGGTCGGGTCGGACGTGAGGTCGGGGTCGGACGCGAGGTCGAGGAGAAGTAGAACATGCCGGGTCAGAACGGGTCGGGTCACGGGTCGGGTCACAACGGTTCGCACACACAACTCAGCGGCGCGACTTACGCCACGGTGCTTGGCAGCGTTTCGCGGCACCGAGGGAAGCTGCTTGTGTTCGGGTGTCTGATGCTGGTTGGCGCAGTCGTCCTCGGCGCCATGTGGCCCAAGACCTACCGTTCCGAAGCCAAGTTGTATGTCCGCCTCGGTCGTGAAAATGTCGGCATGGATGCCACGGCGAGCCTGGGCCATGAAATTCAAGGCCTGCAGATCAGCCGCGAAGAGGAACTCAACACGGTCGTCGAGCTGCTCCGTAGTCGTTCGCTGTTGGAGAAAGTGGTCGACGCCGTCGGTCCCGAGACGATCTTGAATCCGTCGAACGCGTCGAGCCAGTCCGCCCCGCCGTCACTGGTCGCCACGCTTCGCGCCACCGTGAGTCAAGGAGCGCATTGGCTGACCAACGACGAACCGCTCACGCAGCGTGAGCGGGCGATCATCGCGTTGCGGCAGCAGCTCGATATGCAAAACGTCCGCAAGACCGACGTGATCCTGGTCGCCCACGAGGGCCCGAGCGCCGCGGCCTCGCAGAAGATCGTCTCCAACCTCATCAATCTGTACCTCGACGAACACGTGCGGATGAGCCGCTCGCCGCACGAACACGCCTTCCTGGCCGAACAGGCCGGTTCGATCAAGAAACAACTCGTCCAGCGGGAAGCCGAGCTCAAAGCGTTCAAAGACCAGACCGGACTGGCCTCGCCGGCCGAGCAGCGGCAGACGCTTGTCGGACAAATCGGTCGCCTCGAGGACGATCTGAAGACCACGCTCGCCATGAGCGAGGCGACCGAGGCCGAAAACCGCGAAATTTTCGCCGAGCAAGGCCGGGCCTCCGCCCTCGACGGCAAGGTCCACGACGAGCTGCGATTGATGGCCCTCAAAGAGAAGCCGGCTCTGGCCGCCCAGCGAGCCAAGGCCGCTCTCCTGCGGACCCAGCTCGCCGAAGCCAAGGAGCAGTTGCGAGCGCTCAACGGCAACGAAAACAAGATCACGCAGATGCAGCGGGAAGCTCAGATCCTCGAAGTCAGCTACCGGAAATATTCGGAAAGCCTCGAGCAGGCCCGCCTCGATGCCTCGCTCGAAAGTCAGCGGATTTCCAACATCAATGTGGCCCAGCCGGCAACCTTGAGCCTCCAGCCCGTGCGGCCGCAGCGATCGTTGTTCCTGGCTGCGGGCCTGTTGCTGGCCATCTTCGGTGGTCCGGCGCTGGCCGTACTCTTCGAGACCTACTGGCCGTCGGCGCGACGCGAAGCCGACCAGCGGCTGGACATGCCAGTGCTGACGCCGGCTCCCGCGATGCGAGATCCGCAGCCGATCGGTGCGTAAGCACCGTTCTCGGGCCGAACGGTGGTGTCGCACGCTTGGCAACCAGAACTCGAAGAATCGACCAACTATGACGGGCCGGATTAGAAAGACACATCGCTTCTCGCACGCAAGCGCCAATCACGGGAGCTTTCCCGTGGTGGAGTCGTGCGAAACTCAAATCGCGACAGAGGCCGCCACAGCGATCGAAATTGTCACCAGGAGCGGCAAACGCCTCGTGCGGCTGTTCGTGCAGAACGCCTTCCTCCGCGTCGGCCTGCTCGGGTTCGGCCACCTGGCCGTCTTCTTCCTCTCCTACTGGCTGGCCTTCTGCCTGCGATTTGACTTCGCGGTGCCGTCGGCCTCCGTCTCCGTCTTCTGGGGCACGCTCGCTTTCGTGCTGTCGCTCAAGATCTGCATCTTTTTCGGCGCGGGACATTTCCACGGCTGGTGGCGTTATGTGACCTTCGCCGACTTGGCGTCGCTTCTGCGGGCCTCCCTCCTGTCCCTGCTGTGCATCAGCACCATTAATCACTTTTTCTTGGGAAGCCATATCCCTCGCTCGGTGGCGATCATGGACTGCGTGATCACCATCGTCATGATCGGTGCGTTGCGGGCGAGCTGGCGGCTGGTCCGCGAGCAGTTCTGGCCTCTCTTTCAGCAGGACGATTGCCGGCCGGCCCTTCTCGTGGGCACGGACGATGCCACGGGCTTGCTGGCCCACCAGATTCGCACGCATCCGCAATCGCGGTACCGCATCCGGGGATTCTTGGACGTCAACGGGGCTCGCGTCGGTTCGAGCTTGGGCGGTATTCCTGTCGTCGGCTCGCTGGACGATCTGCCGGCCGTCGCCGTCACTCGCCGCATCACCGACATCCTGGTGATTGCCGGCAGCCTCACGGGCAAGCGTCTGCGGAGCCTGATGGATGCCTGCGACGAAGCCCGGCTCACGCTCAAGATCATTCCCGGTCCCGAAGACCTCTTCGACGGCGGACGCGAGGTCCCCATTCGCAGCATCGATATCAACGACTTGTTGCGACGCGACCCGATTCAGCTCGACAACACGGCCATCGGCGACCTGATCGAAGGCCGCACCGTGATGGTGACCGGCGCCGGCGGCAGCATCGGCTCCGAGATTTGTCGGCAGGTTCTCCGCTTCAGCCCGCGGGCCTTGATCATGGTCGGCCGCGGCGAGAACCGACTCTTCACGCTCGACCGTGAACTCAAGACTGTCGGCTCCGGCGCCGAGCTGATCTCGTGCATCGGCGACGTGACGGACGAAGGCCGCATGCGGCAACTCTTCGGCCGCTACACGCCCGACGTGGTCTTCCACGCCGCCGCTCACAAGCATGTGCCGCTGATGGAAGCCAACCCCGCCGAGGCCGTCAAGAACAACGTCGGCGGCACGCGCTGCGTCGCCGACCTGGCTGACGAGTTCGGCGTCGGCTGCTTCATCCTGATCTCGACCGACAAGGCGGTTTACCCGGCCAATATCATGGGAGCGACCAAGCGGCTGGCCGAGCGCTACGTGCTCGCCCTGTCGGAAACCTCCTCGACGCGGTTTGTCGTCACGCGGTTTGGCAATGTGCTCGGCTCCAACGGCAGCGTCGTCCCGATCTTCCAGGAACAAATCCGCCGCGGCGGCCCGATCACCGTGACCGATCCGCGGATGACCCGCTACTTCATGACGATTCCCGAAGCGTCGCAACTGGTGTTGCAGGCGGCCGCGATGGGCAACGGCGGCGAGATCTTCGTGTTGGACATGGGCGAACCGGTCCGCATCGTCGACCTGGCCCGCGACCTGATCCGGCTGTCTGGCTTGCCCGAGCACGCGATCGAGATTGCGTATTCGGGAATTCGGCCCGGCGAGAAGCTTTACGAGAAGCTTTGCACCGAGGAGGAAGGCACTCTCCCCACCCGGCACGAGAAGGTGCGTGTCGCCTACCACCGCCCCGATTCCCTGATGGCTGTTCGGCGCGACTTTTCCGAACTCCAACAGCGGCTTGACGATACGGATGACGTAATTCGAGCTAAGCTTGAAGAACTTTTGCCCGAGTACAACCCCGAGGGTCGGATGAGTCCCGAAAAGCAAACTTCGGCCGACGCGTCCCTTGCATCCTCATAGCGCAACGACTGGGTCCATAACCCGACAGTCAGCGGAAAAACTCGAAACCAACCTGTGACCACGCGTCCCGCAACCGCCGATAGCCAGGCTGCGATCGCCGAGCGCGAGTGGGATGCGTCATTGACTGCTGAATTCCCAGTCGAAGAGGCGAATCCCGCTCCCGCCCTCGCAGAAAAGACGTCGCAGGGATCGCTGCGATCCAACTTCTGGTGGATGCTGTCGGGAAATGCCGTCTACGCCCTGTGCCAGTGGGCACTCTTGGCGATTCTCGCCCGGCTAGGAACGCCGGCGATCGTGGGGCAGTACGTGCTGGCAGTGGCCGTCACCACGCCCATTACCGTCTTCTTCATGCTCCACCTGCGAGCGATCCAGGCAACCGACACGAAGCGGGATTATCAATTCGGTCATTACCTGGCGTTGCGGCTCTGTGCGATGGCGTTTGCCCTGGTCGTTGTCATCGGTGTCGGGCTGACGTCGGGTCACTCGGGGGACACGTTCCTCGTCATTACCGCGGTCGCCGTCTCTGCCGTTTGTGACTCGCTCAGCGACATCGTCTACGGGTTGCTGCAACAGCGGGAACGACTCGATCGGATCGGCCAGTCGATGATGTTGCGGGGGCTCGCCTCTGTCCTCCTGCTATCGGTGACGATCGCCGCCACCGGCCGCGCGTTTTACGCAATTCTCGCGGTCGCCTGCGGCCGCTTGACAGTCTTGGCATTCTTCGACCTTCGCAACGCACGTCAAGAACTCGCGCGAACGGGCAATCCCTGGCAGGCTTCGATCAAGCCGCGGTGGGAGCCGCGCCGGATGCTTCAGTTGGCGAAACTCGCCCTGCCCTTGGGGCTGGTGATGATGCTGGTCGTGCTGAGCACGAACATCCCACGGTATTTCGTCGAAAGTTACGTGGACCAGGCCGCCCTGGGAATCTTCGGCGCCATTGGTTACCTCAGCGTCGCCGGAACGATGGCCGTGGGTGCGCTGGGAGACTCGGTCACGCCGCGGCTCGCTCGCGATTACGCCTGCGGTCGTCGCCGGGAATTCGGACTGTTCGTGCTCCGTCTGGCTGGGCTCGGTGCGGCGTTGGGCGCGGCCGGCGTGCTCGTCGCCCTGGTGGCCGGCGGGCCGCTCCTGAAGATTCTGTATGGGCCCGTCTATGCCGAACGGACCGACGTTCTGATTCTGACCATGATCGCGGCGGGCATCGGCTACGTCGCTTCGTTCTCGGGATACGCCGTCACCGCGGCCCGCTTTTTCCGGGCGCAATTGCCGTTGTTCGCGGCCGTCGCTCTCGTCACCGCTCTCGGATGCTGGTGGCTGGTTCCCCGGTGGGGACTGCGGGGCGCGGCCGTGGCGCTTGCCCTTTCGGCGCTGACGCAACTCCTCGGCTCCGGACTGATCCTTATCTACGCCCTGCGCGCGAACACGGACGACGAGTCCTCGCTGCGAGCCGACGGCCTGTCGAGGTGCGCATCATGAGTACGAATCACCCGATTCGCGTGCTGCACGTTTTGGGCGCGCTCAATCGCGCCGGGGCCGAGACCTGGCTCATGAACGTGCTGCGTAATATTGACCGCGAGCGATTTCAGCTCGATTTCGTCGTCCACACGACTGTCCCCGGTGCGTACGACCCGGAAGTTCGCGCGCTCGGTGGCCGGATCTTTCCCTGCCTAGGCACGCGGAATCCCTTGCGGTACGGCCGCAACCTGAAGGCCATCCTGGAAACCGCCGGTCCTTTCGACGTCGTCCACAGCCATGTTCACAACTACTCGGGCTTCGTGCTGCGAACGGCGCGGCAAACGGGCGTCCCGATCCGGATCGCTCACAGTCACTGCGACACGTCGTTGTTCGACAACCAAGCCAGCGCGCCGCGGCGGGCTTATCTCAACCTGATGAACTGGTGGCTGCACCGGCACACCACTCTCGGGCTAGCCGTGAGTCGGTGTGCCGCCGATTCGCTGTTTGGCGCAAACTGGTCGAGCGATCCGCGGTTTCGCATCTCTTATTGCGGCATCGATCTCGCCCCCTTCCGCGCTCAGGCGGATCGCAAGGCCGTTCGCGGCGAATTCAACATTCCCGAAAACAGCTTCGTCGTCGGCCACGTTGGGCGATTCGACTACCAGAAGAATCACAAGTTCCTCATCGAAATCTTCGCCGCCCTGGTGAAACGGAAGCCCGAAGCTAGGCTGCTGTTGATCGGTGAAGGGCCGCTCCGACCCGAGATCGAAGCCCAGGTCGCGCAGGCACAACTGCAAGACCGCGTGATCTTCGCCGGTCCGCGGCCCGATGTCCCGCGGCTGATGACGGCGGCCATGGACGCGTTCGTCTTCCCGTCGCATTTCGAGGGACTGCCCCTCGTGCTGCTCGAAGCCCAAGCGGCGGGCTTGCCGTGTCTGCTCGCAGACACCGTCGCCGAGGAGACCACCGTCAATTCAGCGCTTGTGCGTCGTTTGTCGCTCTCGCAGACCCCGCAGACCTGGTGCGACGAATTGGCCGTACTGTGTCATTCGCTCGCAGGCCGCACTCGCCAGGAAGCGGTGAGCGTAATCGAGCAGAGCCCGTTCAATATCGATGTGGGAGTGGCCCGGCTGCAGGAGTTTTACCGCGGCGAACAAAACGCGCTGAGCAGTTCCGCGGCCCAAGCCACCCCCGTAATCGACCGGTCGTTCATTGAGTCGCATCCGCAACCGTTAGAGGCCGTTTCCTAAAGTCGTCCGACCATGATTGCCGCTGTCACTACTCAACGTCGCGAACCGTCCGCCGTGCCGCTCCTGCAGGCCGTCTTTGTGGGCTTGCTGGTGTTGGGCGGGTTGGTCGTTCCGTCGCTCGACCTGGATGCGGCCTCGCTCGTCTATCCACTCTGCTGCCTGATCCTGGCCCACGGCGTCTGGTCGGTTCTTTCTTGGGCGCGGATCACGCGTAGCTGGTTTGACTGCTACAACTTGTTCCTGATCGCGGCGACGCTCTTCAACGCCGGTCAGGCCTGTCTCGAGGTGTTCGGCCTCAACCAAGAGTCCATGCTGGGCGGACAGTTTTCGCTCGTCACTCTCGATCGCACCTTGTACGTGGTGTTGCTTGGCTTGGCCGCCATGCATCTGGGTGCGGTGGGCGCCGCCGTTCGGGCTCCGCGCCGAGTCGAATCGACGCAAGTCGATCTGGACGCAGTGCGTGTCAGTCTGCGTACGGTCGGCTGGATCCTGCTGCTGGTTTCGCTCCCCTTCACGGCACTCGTGATCCGGGAAGAACTGGCCGTGGTGGCGTCGGGCGGCTACTTCGCCTTGTATCAGCAACAGGCGGCCACCGGTTTGAACGCCGGCCACCTGGTGCTTTCGATCTGCTTGATTCCCGGCACGCTGTTCCTGCTGGCCGGCGCCAGTCGCAATCCGTGGCAACGACTCGTAGCCGTCGGCGTCATCGGCGGATACGCGGCCATCCAGTTTTATCTCGGTGTTCGCCACGAGGCGGCCATTCTGGCGGTCGAAGCGGCTTGGGTGTGGCACCGGCTCGTGCGGCCCATCCGTCCGGCCCTCCTGCTCGGAGCGGCCGCGGTCCTGATCGCGGTCGTCTTTCCGCTCGTCGGTGCCGTGCGAAACACCAGCGGCAAAGACCGCTCGAGCTTCGAGTACCTCACGCAGAACTTCAAGACGATCGACAACCCGCTCGTGGCCAGCATCAGCGAGATGGGCGGCTCGATGGAAACCGTCGCACACACCCTCAACTTCGTCCCCGCTGAGCGCGATTACGAAATGGGCGTGGGCTACGCGTACGCCGTCTCGACCTTGTTCCCGAATCTGTTTTGGAAGATTCATCCGGCGATGGAGCACGAGCTGCCGAGCAGCTGGCTCACCTGGCAAGTCGACCCCTACACGGCCAGCCAGGGCGGCGGCTTGGGTTTCTCGTTCATCGCCGAGGCCTATTTCAACTTCGGCTACATCGGCGTGCCCGTGGTCCTCTTCGGCTGCGGGTACTTCCTCAGCAAGCTGGCCCGATGGTCCCGTGGCGTGCGACCGGACCGAGTGGCCCTCGTCGCCACGGCCGCATGCTTTGCGATCTTTCTGGTTCGTGCCGAGTTGGCCGTCGTGCTGCGAGGCGTCATCTGGTACTCGATCGGCCCTTATCTGGCCACTGTTTGGCTCACGCGTCGCCGCATGGCCCAGTTGGCCCCGCCAATCGACATCCCAGCAATCAACCGCCGACTCGAGCCGTCACTGCCGTCTTCGCGGCTCAGCGGTTCCATTGGAAACAACTAAAGAACTGTCATGAAAGTTTGTGTCGCACTCGAACAGCGGTTCTACAGAACGCCGGACGGCGCCGTCTGGTCCGACGGACCGTGCGCCCGACTTTTCTGGGACCGCTACCTCGAAGTCTTCGACGAAGTGCAGGCGATCGCACGCGTGAAGCCCGTCGATCAACGACCGGCCAACGTGCTGCGGGCCGACGGCGACGGCGTCGCCTTCGCGCCCGTGACCTATTACATCGGGCCGCGCGAGTACCTGAAAAAAGCGACGGCCGTGCGCAAATCGGTCATCGCCGGAGCCGGGACAGCCGACGCCATCATGTTGCGGGTGCCGTCCAACCTCGCCTCGGTGCTCGTGCCGACGCTCGTCCGCCGCGGTCAGCCGTTCGCCGCGGAAGTCGTCGGCGACCCGTACGATGCCTTCTCGCCCGGGGCCGTCAAGCATCCGCTGCGGCCGTTCTTGCGGCGATGGTTCGCCCGCGAGTTGCGGCAGCACTGCGGCCAGGCGTTCGCGGCGGCTTACGTCACGGCCGAGGCGCTGCAGCGACGCTATCCCGTCGGGCCCAACGGCCGGAGCTTCTACTTCTCCGACGTGCAACTGAGCGGTCTCACGGCTGAGTCTCCGCGGCCGCTGACGCAAAAAACATCCTGGAAGTTGATCTCCGTCGGCTCACTGGAACACCTCTACAAAGCCCAGGACGTGCAGATCGACGCCGTCGCCCGCTGCCGGCAGCAGGGCCTCGACGTGGAGTTGATTCTCGTCGGCGACGGGCAGCATCGGCCCGCATTGGCCGAGCGAGCCGCGCGGCTCGGCATTGCCGCGAACGTCCATTTCCGCGGGCAACTCGCGTCCGGCGAACCGATTCGGGACGAGCTGGATCAGGCCGACCTCTTCCTGCTGCCGTCGCGGCAAGAGGGACTGCCCCGGGCGATGATCGAAGCGATGGCCCGGGCCCTGCCCTGCCTCGGCTCCACAGTCGGCGGCATTCCCGAGCTTCTGCCACCCGAAGACATGGTGCCGCCCGGCGACGCGGAGGCCCTTGCCCAAAAGATCAAAGAGTTCGTCACCGATCCCGCGCGGATGCAACGCACGTCGGCCCGCAACCTGGCCCGCGCCGGCGACTTCCAGGAGGAGGTGCTCCGCGAGCGGCGCCTCGAGTTTTACCGTTACGTCCGCGAACAGACCGAAGAGTGGCTCGCCCGCCGCCAGACAGCGAGAGGGACAGGAACGGCGAGCCTCGTGACTGCAAACTCCTAGTCGCCAACCAGACAAACCCGCGTGATTCAACGTCCGAATCCAGAGACCACAACCGTGACGCAGCAAAACAAACTCGTGCATATCGTCACCTCGCCGATGACGGCGTGGGCGTTTTTGCGCGGCCAGCTGCGTTTCATGAAGGAACGCGGCTTCGACGTCACGTTGATCAGCGCACCCGGCTGGGAATTGAATGAGATCGCCCAGCAGGAAGGGGTCGAGCCGATCGCCGTCCCCATGTTGCGCGAGCCGGCCCCCTGGAGCGACAGCGTGACGCTGGCCCGCATGACGAAACTCTTGCGGCGACTGCGACCGCAAATCGTCCACTGCGGCACGCCCAAAGCTTGCCTCGTGGGCGGTTTGGCCGCCCGCTGCGCAGGCGTGTCGGCGCGCGTGATGACGCTGCACGGAATGCGAGCCGATGGCCTGACCGGGCCGAAGCGTCAACTCATGCTCTTCCTCGAACGCCTGTCGTGCGCAAGTGCTCAGCGAGTTTACTGCGTCGGTGAGAGTCTGCGGGCGCGGGCCCTCGAATTGCGACTGTCCTCCGCCTCCAAACTGCGAGTGCTCGGAGCGGGCACAGCCAACGGAATCGACGTCCAACGGTTCGCGCGCACGCCAGCCCTGCTCGAACGAAGCCAGGCACTCCGCGCACGTCTGCACGTGCCCGCCGACGCCTCGGTTGTCGGTTTTGTCGGCCGCCTCGTGCGTGACAAAGGCGTGGACGAGCTGATTGGCGCTTTCGGCGAGTTGAAGCGCGAATTCCCGAATCTGATTCTGCTCCTGGTCGGCCCGCTCGAGAATTATGACGGCCTGGACCCAGAGCTGCGCACGCGGATCACCGGCGATCCGCAAATCGTGCACACGGGATTCCTCGAAGACACCGAGTCCGCCTATCCGCTCATGACCGTGCTCGCTCTGCCGACGTACCGTGAAGGTTTCCCGTACGTGCCGATGGAAGCGGCGGCGATGGAAGTCCCGGTTGTTGCCACGCGAGTGACGGGCTGCGTGGACGCCGTCGTCGATGGCCGAACGGGCACGCTGGTGCCGCCGCGCGACGCCGCTGCTCTGGCGACCGCGCTGGCCACCTACCTGCGCGACGCGTCGCTCTGCCGTCAGCACGGCCAGGCCGGTCGCGCGCGGGTGGAGAACGAATTCCGGCCCGAGCCGATCTGGCAATTGCTCTACGAGGAATACTGCGAAATGCTCGGCGAATCTCGCGAGAGTCTCACGAGCCCGATTCCTGCAAGATCGTCCGCAATGAACGACGAGCCCGCGGCGAAGATCGAATCTACGATCGCCGCCCAGCCCGAGGTTCCGTGCGACCAAAACGGCACGGCGCCGATTCGCCGCATCCCGAAGGCCGTCGCTCGCCCGACAGACTCCCCGCGGATTTATCTTTCCGCGCCACACATGAGCGGGCAGGAACAGCACTATCTGGCCGAGGCCTTCGACACGAACTGGGTCGCGCCGGTCGGCCCGCACATCGATCGCTTCGAGGCGGAATTCGCCGAACGAATCGGACTCAAGCATGCGGTCGCGGTGTCGAGCGGCACGGCTGCCATGCACCTGACCATCCGCCACCTCGACCTGCAACCGGGCGAAGAAGTCTTTTGCTCGAGCGGCACGTTTGCTGCGACCGTCAACCCAGTTGTCTACGAGCGGGGCTCGCCGGTATTCATCGATAGCGATCCGGCCACCTGGAACATCGACTGCAACCTGCTCCAAGACGAACTCAAGCGTTGTGCCAAGCGCGGCAAGCTCCCGCGGGCCGTTATCGCCGTCGATCTCTACGGCCAATGTGCCGACTGGGATCCGCTCACGGAAATCTGCGATTTCTACGCGATCCCACTGATCGAGGACGCGGCCGAGGCCCTCGGCGCGACATACGCCGGCAAGCCGGCCGGCAGCTTTGGTTGGGCGAACATCTTCTCATTCAACGGCAACAAAATCATCACCACCTCGGGCGGCGGGATGCTGGTCACGAACGACGCGGCGCTCGCCAACCGGGCTCGCTTCCTGGCGACGCAAGCCCGCGATCCGGCCCCGCACTACGAACATTCGCAGATCGGCTACAACTACCGCCTCAGCAACCTGCTGGCCGGCGTGGGACGGGCCCAGCTCTGCGTGCTCGACGAACGGGTCACCGCGCGACGGGGCATCTTCGATCAGTACCAGGCCGCCCTGGGCAGCGAGCCGGGGATTTCGTTCATGCCGGAAGCCGCCTACGGCCGCGCCACCCGCTGGCTGACGTGCGTGGTGATCGATGCCGAACAGTTCGGCGCCACGCGCGAAGAGGTGCGGCTCTATCTCGAATCGCAGAACATCGAGTCACGTCCGGTCTGGAAGCCCATGCACTGCCAGCCGGTGTTCGAGAAGTGCCGCCGTGTGGGAGGCGAGGTTTCCGAGCAGTTTTTCACTGATGGTCTCTGCCTGCCCAGCGGCAGCTCACTGACGCCGTCGGACATCGAGCGCGTCATTGCCGCCTTTTTGTCGATTCCACGGCGTCGGGCCCGTCGCCCAGTTTCGGTATCGGTGGAAGCATGAAAAGCTCTTCGGCGGTCATGGATACCTTTGAACCCAAATTTCGATCACAGGAATTGCGTGCCCAGGTGCGCGCTGGGGGCAGCGCCATTCAGCGGTGCGCCAAGCGAGCGATCGACGTCACCGGCGCCGTCGTCGGACTGATCGTGCTGTCCCCAGTCTTTGCCCTCGTGGCTCTGGCTGTGTGGGCGCGGATGGGACGACCAGTCCTGTTTCGGCAAGTGCGGGCCGGCCGCAACGAACAACCGTTCCGGCTCTTCAAATTCCGCACGATGACCAACGACCGCGAACCAACCGGCGAGCTGCTGCCCGATTCGGTCCGCCTGACGCGACTGGGCCGCTTCCTCAGGAGCACGAGCCTGGACGAGCTACCCCAGTTGATTAACGTCGTGATAGGCGATCTGTCGCTCGTCGGCCCGCGTCCGCTACCGATGCGGTATCTGCCGCGATACACGAATCGTCAGCAGCTGAGACATCGCGTGCGGCCCGGCATTACCGGACTGGCGCAGGTCAATGGACGCAACCAGTTGGATTGGGAGCGTCGGCTCGAACTGGACGTGACTTATTACGAGCGGTTCTCGATCTGGCTCGACCTCAAAATTCTCGCGGCAACCGTCCGCGAGGTCGCGCTGCGGCGAGGGGCTTCCGACAGCGCGGAAACGCAGGAGTTCTGGGGGACGCATGGCAAACCCGCCAACAGTCCCAACAGTTATCCGGTGGAAGAGAACGAACTCGCACAATTGAGCAGCAAGACTGTCTGAGAAACAGGGCGAACGCGGCGCGACGCCGCAAGCGACCGATGGGACCAGGTGGCGAATGTTGTGGGACTTGGTAGAACCGGGCTCCGAACTTTGGACGGCCGCCCTGCGCGATCTCCGGCACGATTTCTATCATTTGCCGGAATACGTACGGCTCAGCGTCGGCCTCTACGAGGGAGGGAGGCCCCGCGCCTTCATCGCCCGCGACGACGACGGCCTGTTCCTGTTGCCGCTGGTCCTGCGACCGATCGAGATCGGGTCTCAAGATCCGCAGCTTTTCGATGCGATCAGCCCGTACGGCTATCCCTCGCCGATCGTGTCGGTTCGTCCCGGTTGTGACGAAGGCCAGTTTCTGGATCGGGCCATCGGAATGATGGTCGAATGCCTGGGGCAGTCGCAGGTGGTGAGCGTGTTTTGCCGTCTGCACCCGATGCTTCCCTTGCCGCATGAGCCGCTGGCCCGCTGGGGAACCGTGATTGAGCACGGCCCGACTGTCTATTGCGACCTGGACATGCCCCAAGCGGAGCTGTGGTCATCGACGCGGGAGACGGTCCGCCGCCAGATCCGCCGCCTTGAAAAGCGCGGATTCTTCGCCGAGGAAGACACGACCTGGCGACATTACGACGCCTTCCAGAAGGTGTACACCGACACCATGCGCCGGGTGGGGGCGACCGAGTGGTACTTTTTCGACAGCGATCACTTCGAGGACTTGCGCCGAGCGCTCGTCGATCAACTGCACCTGATCGTCGTCCGCAACGAGGAATTGGTGATTTGCGCGGGTCTGTTTGCGGAAACGTGCGGAATCGTGCAGTATCACCTGGCCGGCACGGGCGACGGGTATGAAAAAAGCGACGCGTCGAAATTATTGATTCATTACGCCCGCCAATGGGCCCAAGAACGCGGAAATGACGTGCTCCACCTGGGCGGAGGCGTCGGAGCGGCGCATGATTCCTTGCTGCACTTCAAAGGAGCCTTTTCCAAGCTTCAGAGCACGTTCCGCACCTGGCGGCTGATCGTGGACGAAAATGCCTACTGCGCGTTGGTCGCCGAAAACCGAGCCCAAGCGGCGGTAATTGAAGAAGAGGCTTCTGGCAGCTTTTTTCCGGAGTATCGAATCGACTATCCTCGATCGGTTTCCCGCGAAGGACAAGAAGCTTCCGCGCTGCAAAAATAAGGCGTGGCGATCGCGGACCGATCGCTGATTCCACGGGAAGGATCGACGTTGTGATTGTGCGATGAGTGCCCAATCATTATGAACGTTCTCCTCACTTGTGCCGGCCGGCGTAACTTTCTGGTCGAATTCTTCCAGAGCGCACTGGCAGGCCGCGGGCGCGTCGTCGCCTGTGACACCAGCATGGCCGCCCCGGCCCTTTCTGTCGCGGACGAGGGGCTGCTCGTTCCGTCCATGCACGATCCGGGCTACTTCGACGCGCTCTTGTCGCTCTGCCAGGAACAGCACATTCGCCTCTTGACCTCCGTGAACGACCTCGAGCTGGGTGGGCTGGCTCGCCGGGCAGAGGAATTTCGCGAGGTCGGCACGACTGTTGCGGTGTCTGACTCCAGAGTCATCGCTCAGTGTCAGGACAAGTGGAAGACGTTCCAACTCTTGCGCGAGTCCGACATCGCGACTCCCGACACCTACCTGACTCCGGCCGACGTGCGGCAAGCCCTGGCCCGCGGAGCGCTCAAGTTCCCGATCATCGTCAAGCCCCGCTGGGGATCAAGCTCGATCGGCTTCGAGCGCATCGAAAACGACCGCGAGCTGTCGCTGGCCTACGAATGGGGCATGATCCAGGTCCGCCGCTCAATCTTCTGGAACCTGAGCGAGGGAGGTTGCGACGAGTGCCTCGTCTTCCAGCAGCAACTCTGCGGCGACGAATACGGCATGGACGTGGTGAATGACCTCGAAGGTCGCCACATCGCCACGCTGGTGCGGCGGAAGATGGTGATGCGCTGCGGCAATACCGACCGCGCGATGACCGTCTCCGATCAGCCGCTCGAGCGGCTGGGGCAGGTGATTGGGCGTCGCCTGGGGCACATCGGCAGCCTCGATTGTGACGTGATGATGACGGAGGCCGGGCCTCAGGTGCTCGATCTCAACCCGCGAATCGGTGGGGGCTACCCGTTCTCCCACGTTGCCGGCGCGAACCTGCCGGCCGCGCTGATCGCTTGGGCCAACGGTGAAGAGCCTGATCCCGCCTGGTTCAAACCAAAGGCGGGAGTGGTCGCTTCAAGATGTGACGAAATGATGATTGTCAATTCGGTTGAAAGCAACGCGAGGAGAGTCCTGTGTTGAATTCTCATTCACAATGTCAGTTTGCGGTCGTGGGCGCAGGTCCGTACGGTTTGGCCGTCGGTGCTCACTTGCGTGCCCGTGGACTCGACGTGCGGATCTTCGGCAAGCCGATGGACTTCTGGGCCAGCCAGATGCCCAAAGGGATGCTGCTGCGTTCGCCGCGCACGGGATCGCACATCTCCGATCCTACGAGCGCCTTCTCGCTCGAGAATTACGAGACTGCCCGCAGCTGCCGCATCCCCAAGTCGATGCCGCTGGAAATGTTTGTTGATTACGGCCGCTGGTTCCAATCGCAGGCGCTGCCCGACCTCGACCAGCGGCATGTCGAAGAGATCGACCAGGCCGCCGACGGGTTCACGCTGACTTTGGACGACGGCGAGCAGCTCGAGGCCCGCAACGTCGTCGTGGCGACGGGAATCGGCTCCTTCCCGAATTATCCGGTCGCCTTCGCGTCGCTGCCCAAGGAGCTGGCTTCCCACACGAGCGACCGAGCAAACGCCGACCTGGGCCGCTTCTCCGGCAAACGCGTCGCCGTGATTGGCGGCGGGCAAAGCGCGCTCGAATCGACGGCGCTCTTGCTGGAAAACGGGGCCGAGGTGGATGTGCTGGTCCGCCAGCCCATCATCCACTGGCTGAAGAACAGCGCCTGGCTGGAAACGATGATGGACCTGCCCATCAACCCGTTTCGCGTGCCGGGTAAGATCGGGCCGCTCGGAATCAACTGGCTGGTCGAGAACCCGCGGCTCTTCACCGCGTTTCCCCGATCGGTCCAGGACCGGATGGCAGCTCGAGCGATTCGCTCAGCCGGCAGCAGCTGGCTGCGGCCCCGCACGACCCGCGCCGCATTCAAGCCGGGAACGCACGTCGTTTCGGCCTCGGCCCGCGGCGACAAAGTGCACCTGCAACTGAACGACGGGAAAGAAAGCACCGTCGATCACGTGCTCTTGGGCACCGGCTACCGCGTCTCCGTGGCGCGGATGAACTTCCTGGCGGCCGACTTGTCGCAGGCGATTCACACGGTGAAAGGCTACCCGGTCCTCAACCGGGGCTTCGAGTCGTCCATTCGCGGGCTGTACTTCGTCGGCGCCAGCGGCGCCTACTCGTTCGGCCCGCTCTGCCGCTTCGTCGCCGGAACGCCCTACACGGCTCCGACGATTGCCACCTTCGCGGCGAAACAGGCGAAGAAGCAATCACGCCGCAGCCTGACCGTCGTCGAGCCCCAGCGAGCCTGATTGCAGTCGAGCCGCAGCGAGCCTAATCGTTTGGGGGCGACCGACGGTTGCCAAACCGTGAGACGGTCAAACGAAAAAGTCCCCAGCCGGCGAATCCGCCGTCGGCTGGGGATTTTGGTTTAGTACGAGGACTGGAGCGACTCGGTTCGCTCCGAGCGCCCACGGGACCGACCGCTAGTTTTGACCCGTCCGCTACTTCATCGGCAGTGCGTCGAACGGCGGTTGAGCGCCGGCGCCGGGCGCCGCCTTCTTCGCCGCGTCCGTCCCTTTCGGTTGAATGAGGCTGGCGCGGGCCTGACGCAGATTTTCGAAGCTCTCGGCGGAAATCACGTAGTACCAAGGGCCAAAGCGCTCGTTGAGCTGTTTGGCCTTCTCCTGCCCCTTTTTGATCTTCTTCTCGAATTCAGACTTGTCGTTCTGGTACTTTTCGATGTCCTTCTTGTACTGAACCAAGGCCTTATCGTACTCGGCCTTCGGATCGCGCTTGGCGGGCGCCGCCGGTTTGATCACTGGACCCGACTTGCCTGCCGGCGTTCCCTTCTGGGGCGCGGCCGGTGCTTTGGGCGGAGTGGCCGCCTTTCCATCGCCCGCCTTCGGATCGGACGACTTCGGCGGATCGGGCAGGGCCAGCGCCAGCATTCGCGAATCGTCGAGCCGCGTGGCGGAGGAGTGCTTCTGATCCGTCTTGCCGTTGTTCGCCGGCGGCGAATTGGGCTCGCTCTTGGTTCCGCTGGCGCCGACTGGACTCGAAGCGGCGGGGCTGGAGGCAGGCGGAGCTGCCGGAGCGCTCTTGGTCGCGGGCTGATCGAGGACCAAACCCTGCGGCTTCTTCGGCTCGAGCGGACGGATCGGCGGGAAGCCAACGAGCGCGGGGTCAAACTTAACGTAGACCATTAAATAGCGGCGCTTGAGCTGCTCTTTGTCCTTGTCCTTCGCGTCTTTGCCGTCCTTCTTGGCGCCGTTCTTTTCCGCGGTCTTGGCATCTGCGGTCTTGGCGTCGGTCGCCTTCGACTTGTCGGCGTCCTTCGCCCCCTTCTCTTTTGAGTCCTTGGAGAGGCCCGTCTCGATTTCAAATTCGGTGCCTGTGAAGATCTGACCGAAGTTGAGTGCGTACAGCAGGCCGTCGCTCGTTCCCGCTTCCAGCTCGCCTTCCTTGGAAAAGACCCGCGGCTTGCCCCCCTTGCGATCGGAGCCGATGAAGTAGCCCTTCTCTTGCATGTCGGCTCGCAGGATGTCAACCAAATTGCGGCTCTGGGCGTAGCGCGGGTCGATCGAAAGATCGGGCAGAACTCCCGGCGGTTTCGGGCGCACGCCGACGAGTCGCAGGTTATCGAGATTGTTGACCAGCGTGTTCACCGCATCGAGCTTCAGCTCTTCGTTCGGCTTGATGCCCTTGAGTATCCACGGATCGGAGGGGTTTTTCCGCGTCAGCTCGGTGGCGTCGCCCGGGATGATTGCTCCCTGCTGCTCGTCGATCGAGTAATTGTCGATGCGGATCTCGCTGAGCAGCTCACGGTCCACCTTCAGCAGGTCGGGCTCGATCCAATCGCTAAACTTCGTCGACAGATCCATCTTTAGCTTGGCGAGATAGATCGTGTTCGAGTCGTCGGCCTTGGTGGCCCGCACGTAATAGGTGTCGGTCTGGCCCGGCAGCTCGCTCGGCTTGCCGATGATGTATTCGGCGAGCACCGTGCCGTCGTTCTTGGAGATCGTGATCTTCCTGCCACGGCCGGTCAGCACGGTGTCGTCCGGATCTTCCGGATCGAGGACGTCGTAGCGGGCCTGGTCGCTCTTCAATCGCGAAACGAAGGCCGTGCGGCTGGTGCCGATGACCGACGCAGCCGTCTTGGCAAGGCGGTCCTTGCCATCGACCGGGTAGTTGTGATGCGAGGGGATCTTCCACTTGCCGTCCTTGTACTCCACCGTAAACGGCTTGATCGCTGCCGTGTCTTTGTCGTACACCACGACCCGCAAGACCTGCGCGTCCGTCGGGAATTTGAAGTCGGGATAGAACTCCGTGCCAATCCGCCCCGAGTCCGCGTCCTTGTGCGGCACGGACCCGTAATAAGTCGCGGCCGCCGCCCCCACGGACACCAGGGCCACGGCCAGAAAAATCAACGTGCGTTTCGTCTCGTTCATCGTCCTTCGTCCCTGCCGGATGCGTGCGATCCGGATGAATTCGTTTAACTCTTGGCTATTGGCTCTGGATCACTTCGTTCGACAAGCGCTCACAAAACGGACGGGGCGGTCGGCGGGGGGACACGCCCTGATCGACCTTGTCACTGCTTCAACGCTCGGCCCGGCGGTCCGGCGAGATGGCCTTACGCTCACGGCCGAGTCGCAGCAAGAAGACCACCACGCCCAACACGATGGCCGGAATCGGCGGAATCAGCACCGCCTGAATCATGATTTTGCGTTCTGTCTCGCGAATGCGTCGCTCGGCCGCGCTCTTCGCATTGTCGATCTCTTGCTGCTTGTCCCGGTCGATGTTGGCTTTGGCCACTTCCAGCCGACGCTCCTCGCCCTCCTTCAAGCGGCGGATCAACTCTTCCTTCTGCGGCGGCGAGAGATTTTTATCGTTTTCGATTTCCGCCCGCTTCTCGTCGAAACGGCCCTGGGCGTCCTTGAGTTTCTGCTTGGCATCGTCGTCGGCTACCTTGGTCATGGCGACCCGCTCTTCGACAAACTTCGCCGTCTGCGCCTCGACGGTCGTCAGCGTCCGCAAGGCGGTCCGGCGTTTCCGCAGGTCGAGGAACTTGTTGTCCCCCGCCAGCACGTCGACCGCGTTGAGCACGAAGGGGACGTTGTCGAAATTGAGGTTGATTTCGCCCAGGTTCCGCGTCACGAAGAACCAGTCCGAAATCAGATCGACGTCCGCGACGTAAACCACGTTCAGCTTATACGGGTTGTCGGCTTCCGACGTCAGGTGCGCGGCCAGCACGTGCCCACCCTTATCGCGAAAGTGCGGCCGGCCGTCTTTGATGCGGGCCGTCGGCGTGAAGCCGTGCTGGAAATCGAAACCCTGGTCGGTGAATTCGTCCCATTCCATCACGCCGGAGGTCGCGCTCGTCCGCAACAGCGGCTCGAACTTCACGCCCTTCTCCTTGAGCGGCATGATTTCTCCGGCGAACGCGGCCAGCATTTCCTGCAGGCCGTTGGTGATTTCGCTCGTCGTGCTGAAGGCACTCGTCATCCGGCTCTTGGGCGAGATGAAGATGAATTCTTCGGGCAACGTCACGAATTCCGGATGGGGATTGAACGAATCCCAAACGACGCGGCCGTTGTCCCAGGCGATGTGCAGCGTGTTGAGCAAGCTGGTGGCCTTGCCGTCGTCGGCCTTGGGCGGAGCCGGCTGGCGGCCCATGCCCCCCATCATGCCGCCGAACTGTCCGCCGGGTGCCGGCTTGGGCAGTTTCGGGGCCTGCGAAACGCCGAAGGCCGAGTTGAAGACCCACGGATACGGGTCGTCGAAGATCAGCGTCGGACGGCCTTTCTTGATGTAGGTGATGAAATTGGCCATCTGCGGCTCCGTCAGCGACGACGGCATGACGGCCAGCAGCACGTCATATTTGCTCTCGTCGATCGGGCTGTCCGGCGACACTTCTTTCACGTTGTATTGCTGCTTGAGCTCGGTGACGATCTGCCAGTCGCGCGAGCCGATCACGTCGGCATCGGTGCGGAGCACGCCCACCGTCGACCGCTTTTCGTTGGCCACCGTTCGGATCGAGCGGGTGAGCTCGTATTCCAGCGGCATGCCCGCTCCAAAGAACGGGATGACGACCTGGTCAAAGCTGCTGCTGATCACCGCTCCCAAATAAATCGTGTCTTCGTAGTGCCGGCCTTCGCGTTCGGACCGGACGCGCTCCGGGGTGATGCCGAGCGTCTTGGCTTCCTCGGCCTCTTTGCTGAAGGGCTCGACCTCGACGTATTGGACGTCCACTTTGGCGCCAGCCAGCCGCGCGTATTGCCGCAAGAGGCCGGTGAGCCGCGTGCGAACGGGGGCATAATCGCGGGGTACGTCGGTCGAGACGAACGCCTGAATCCGCACCGGATGCTCCGACTTGATCTCGGACAACACGTCGCGCGTCGTCGGCGACAGGCTGTAGACCTGCTCGTGCGTCAGATCGGCCCGGGCATTGGTGTGCGATGCGATGTACGCAATGCTCACGAGCGCCAGCGCCAGGCAAACCGCGCGGGCGAAATACTGCGCCCCCATCGAAGTCTGCTGGCCGCTGCTCCAGTGCCGTTTGCGAATCATCACCAGGTTGAGATAGAGCATCACCACCGTCAGCGAGACGAAATACAAAATCCCCGAGAGCGGAATGATCCCCAGCTCGAAGTCATGCATCTGCTCGCGAACGCTCAGTCCGCGGAGTAGATCGCTCGACTGCGCGATCGATCCGATGAAAACCGGCACGGCGCAAATCACAACGCCCAGCACGAACGCCACGGTCGTGCTGTTGGTCAGCACCGAGCCGAGCATTCCCGCGCTCAACAGGGCGGCGCCGGCGAACCAGTAGCCCAAATACGTGCAAAAGGCGACGCCTAGATCGGGATTGCCGATCGATCGCAGCACCAACAGATGTGTCAGCGAAAAGGCCAGTGCGATGCTATAGACGGCCAGCACAGCCAGATATTTGCCGAGGAGAATCTCCAGATCGGTGGCGGGCAGGGTGAAGAGCAGCTCGTCGGTGCCGAGCTTCTTCTCGTCGGCCCACGCGCTCATGGTGATCGCCGGGATCAGGAACAACAGCAGCATGGGGAATCCTTCGCTCAGCTGGTCCAGGCTGGCGATGTTGTTCGTGAAGAACTGCGGCCGAAACGCCAACAGCCCGCCCGCCACGACGAAGGCGATGATGAACAGGTAGCCCAACACGCCCGAAAAATAGCTGGCGACATTGCGGCGAAAGACGGCGGAAACCACATGCCAACGCAACACGATCATGCTCCTGCATCAGTCGAGATCGGTAGGCCCAGTTCTCGACGGAAAATACTCGGCGAAAGTCTGTTCAATCTTTCCGCGCCATCGCAATCGCGACCCAAGCGTGCCGGCTCGCCCTTCCGTCGACGTTGGTCGGACGGAGGAGGCTGGTCGCGCGACTGCTGGCTGGTTGCTGCTACTGTCAACGGCGAGATTTGCCCGATCCTGCCGCTCCGGTCAGCTCCCGGAACCGCTTGTCCATTTCGGGCGGAGAGTCGGCCATCTCCTGAACCGTGCCGTCAAACACGATCCGGCCTTCGTTGATCAAAATCACTCGGGTGCAAACGGCGGCCACTTCCTGCAGAATGTGCGTCGACAGCAGGATCGTTTTGGTGGCTCCCAACGAACGAATCAGCCCCCGCACTTCGTGAACCTGGTTCGGATCGAGACCGCTGGTCGGCTCGTCGAGAATTAAGACGTCCGGGTCGTGCAGCAGAGCCTGGGCCATGCCGACGCGCTGGCGAAACCCACGCGACAGCTTGCCGATCGGCTTGTGCCAGACCTCGTCGAGCGCGCACTTCTCGCAGACAAAGTTGAGCCGCTGTTTGAGCTGTTCGGATTTCAGTCCGCGGGCCTGGCCGATATAAGTCAGCAGCCCCACCGGTGTCATTTCGTTGTAGAGCGGACCGTTTTCCGGCAAGTAACCCATCACCATGCTGGCTTCGATCCGGTCGGTCGCCATATTGAAGCCGGCGATCCGAGCGACGCCCGTAGTCGGCGCCAAATACCCGGTCAAAAGCTTCATGGTCGTCGACTTGCCGGCCCCGTTGGGCCCCAAAAAGGCGACGACCGCCCCGCGCGGCACCGTGAAGCTCACATCCTTAGTGGCCGCAAACTGACCGAAATTCTTGCTCAGGCCCTGCGCCTCGATCATCGGGCGCCGGCCATCGCCGGTCGCCGTCCCGTTCCCGTTGTTCATAGCGCCCGTTATCCCCAAAAAACGCCCGTCGCTTACTACTTTTACGTCATTCTTTACAATCCGTGCTGGACGATGTCCAGTAATCGCCCAGCGCCGCCAGAATAGGCACCGTCGCCAGGTCCAAAGCCCAAAGTCGAGTCCTTGCCGGACTTTGGGGTGCCGGCAGAGTCCACAAAGAGACCTTAGACCGCGGGATCTCGAACTTTGAGCGTGCCGAACGAACTTGAATTGATCGCGACGACCACCTTCGGTCTGGAGGCGGTCGTCGCGCGCGAGCTCAAAGCCCTTGGTTACGAGAACCAGACCATTGCCGACGGAAAAATCACCTTTCGCGGCGGCCCGGAGGCGATTTGCCGCGCCAATCTCTGGCTCCGCAGCGCCGACCGAGTCGTCATCAAGATCGGCGAGTTCGAGGCGGCCGACTTCGGCACGTTGTTCGATCGATGTGCCGACCTCGACTGGGCTCGCTGGATTCCCGTGAACGGCCAGTTCCCCGTCAGCGGGAAGTCCGTCCGCTCGCAACTTCACAGTGTTCCCGATTGCCAGGCGCTCATCAAGAAAGCGATCGTTGAAAAACTGAAGCAGACGCATCGCGTGTCGTGGTTCGCCGAGAACGGGCCGCTCTTCCCCGTTCAGGTTTCGCTGCTTAAAGACGTCGCCACGCTCACGCTCGATACGACAGGCCCCGGGCTGCACAAACGCGGCTATCGCACGTTGAGCGGACTGGCGCCGCTCAAAGAAACTCTGGCGGCCGCGCTCGTACAGCTCAGCTTTTGGACTGAGTCGCGGCCACTGCTCGATCCCTTTTGCGGCACGGGCACCATCCCCATCGAGGCCGCACTCTGGGCTCGCAACCGAGCACCCGGGCTGTCGCGCCGCTTTGCCGCCGACGATTGGCCCGCGCTCGATCGCCGGCTCTGGCACGAAGCCCGCGAGGAAGCCAAGGACCGAGCCGTGCGGAGTGGAACGTTGGCGATCGTCGGCAGCGACATCGATGACGCGAGCCTCTCCATGGCGAAAAAGCACGCGCGGAACGCGGGCGTCGAAGCCGACATTCGCTTCGAGCGGCGCGATTTCGCCGAGGTCAGGCCGCAGGGCGATTACGGTTGCCTGATTGCCAATCCGCCGTACGGCGAACGTTCGGGAGACGTGGAGTCGGCCGAAGAACTCGCCCGCGCGGCCCGCGACGTCTTCGGGCGGTTTGACACCTGGTCGTTTTATATTTTGAGCGCGCTGGCGAATTTCGAGCAGCAATGCGGTCGACATGCGGACCGCCGCCGCAAGCTTTACAATGGGCGAATTGCCTGCACCTATTACCAGTTTCACGGTCCACGCCCACCCAAGCCGACGGTCGCGACGGAAAGCGTCCCGGCGTCCCACACAGATCCGGCCGAGTGAATCGGTCTCCCAGTCGGAGTTTTAGCGAATCCATGCCCGTTGCTCACGAAGAGGATTATCGTCGCCGCGTCGGCGAGGTTGGCCCGACGCGATTTTTGCCCGGGACCTCGATCGAAATCGTGCGAGAGGTCAAGCTCGACGCACCGCCCCGGTTCGCGCTGTTTGATTTCGACGGCACGCTGAGCCTCGTCCGCGAGGGCTGGCCCGACGTCATGATTCCCCTGATGGTCGAGGAACTGGCGGCAACCGGAACGTCCGAAACGCCCGAGCAGCTCGCCACGCTAGCCCGCAACTTCGTGATGGAGCTCAACGGCAAACAGACCATCTACCAGATGATCCGCCTGACGGAGGAGATCCAAGCCCGCGGCGGAACGCCGCGCGAGCCCCTGGCGTATAAACAGAAATATCACGATCGGCTGATGGAGCGGATTGCACGGCGGCGCGAGTCGCTGGAAAACAAGACCCTCGCGCCGGAAGAGCTGCTCGTGCCGGGCGTCTATGCCGCCTTGAAGGTTCTCCAAGAGCGCGGCCTGGAGCTCTATCTGGCCAGCGGCACCGATGAGAACTACGTGCGGGAAGAAGCTGAGCTGCTGGGCCTCGCGCCGTTTTTCGGCCGCCACATCTATGGCGCGATCGACGATCACCGCGCTTTCTCCAAGCAGATGGTGATCGAACGGATTCTCCGCGAAAACCAGGTCGAAGGCGCGCGGCTGATTGGCCTGGGCGACGGCTACGTCGAGATCGACAACATTAAAGGGGCAGGCGGCACGGCGATAGCCGTGGCAAGCGACGAATCGGGTCGTAGCGGCAAACCCGATCCCTGGAAGCGCGACCGCCTGATCGGCGTCGGGGCCGACCTCGTCATTCCCGACTTCCGCGAGTTCGCGGCCGTGTGCGATTATCTGTGGCGCGATTTCCGCTGATTTTCCGTCACCCTCTCCCATCGGAATGGGAGAGGGGATAAGCAAACTGATCAGAAAAAGAAACTCAGGATCGTCCGGATGCCTTTCCCGCAATTTGATCGCAGCCGCCTGAAGATCCAACCGCTGGCGGAACGGACGCACGATCTCGATCTCGAGAAGATCATCAACGTACCGCACGGCCCGCGCGTCCCCTTCGCGCACAAGGCGATTCCCGTCCTGGCGGAGCGGATCGTCCAGGCCGCGGCCGCCAAACGCGCGATCCTCTTTGCCTGCGGCGCGCACGTGCTGCGGCAAGGGAACGGACCGCTGTTGATCGACTTGATGCAGCGGGGGCTCTTATCGCATTTGGCGCTCAACGGAGCCGGAGCGATCCACGATTTCGAGCTGGCAATGATCGGCCACACGTGTGAGAGCGTCGCCCGCTACGTCCGCGAAGGTCAATTTGGCCTGTGGGACGAGTCGTCGCGGCTCAACGACGCCGTCAATGCCGGCCACCGCGCCGGCCTCGGCTTTGGCGAGGCCGTCGGCAAATACATCGAGGACCAACAGTTTCCGCATCGGGCCACGAGCGTGCTAGCGGCCGGTTATCGGCTGCACGTGCCCGTCACCGTGCACGTGTCGATCGGGCAGGACATCGTCCACGAACATCCGAATTTCGACGGCGCGGCCACCGGCGCGGCGTCGCTTGCCGATTTCCTCATCTATACCGACACGGTCACGCGGCTCGAGGGCGGCGTGTTTTTGAATCTCGGCACGGCCGTCATGGGGCCAGAGGTTTATCTCAAGGCGCTCGCGATGGCTCGCAACGTGGCCCATCAGGGCAACGAGCGAATCGCTCACTTCACGACCGCCGTCTTCGACCTGCCCGAACTGGGCGAGGACCTGACGCACGAGGCGCCCAAGAACGATCCGCGATATTACTTTCGGCCGTACAAGACGATCCTCGTCCGCACGGTGGCCGACGGCGGCGAAAGCTACTACGTGCAGGGGGACCACAAGGCAACCGTCCCCGCCCTCTACGACGCCATCCTGGAGCGCGTCAAAACGTGAAACGCGACCGCCTGCAAGAGTTGCTCGCCAAATTTCCCTCGCGCCGCGTGGCCGTGCTGGGTGACTTCTTCCTCGACAAGTACCTCGAAGTCGACCCGCGCCTGGCCGAGACGAGCGTCGAAACGGGCAAGCGGGCCAACCAGGTCGTCGAGATTCGCACGAGTCCCGGGGCGGCCGGCACCGTCGTCAACAACCTCGCCGCACTCGGAGCCGGCCAGCTGCACGCGATTGGCGCCACGGGCGACGACGGCGAAGCCTACGACCTCCGCCGCGGCCTGGAGGCGCGGAACTGCTCCATCGCCGGTCTGATTCCGTTCTCGTTCCTGCACACGCCGACGTATCTCAAGCCGCGGGACGTCAACGACCCGAGCCTCGAAGGCGAGCACGAGCGGTACGACACGAAGAACCGCCGGTCGATGCCTGCCGCGGTGGGCGATCGCGTTCTGGCCGAGCTCGATCGACTGCTGCCTCAGCTCGACGCCTTGATCATTGCCGACCAGGTCGAGCAGACCGATTGCGGCGTCGTCACGGCCAAAGTCCGCGAGGCGATCGCCGCACGGGCTCGCCAACAGACCAAGGTCCATTTCTGGGCCGACAGCCGCACGCACATCCGCGCGTTTCGCCACGTGATCATCAAGCCGAACCAGTTCGAGGCAGTCGGCCACGAGAATCCGCTGCCGGGCGAAACAGTGCCGCTCGAGCGACTGCGGGCCGCGATTCCAGGTTTGCGTGGCGAAACCGGGGCGCCGGTCTGCTGCACGCGCGGCGCCGAAGGTATGATCGTCAGCGATCCCGAGGTGACCGTCATTCCGGGCGTCAAGCTCTCCGGCCCCATCGATCCGACCGGGGCCGGCGACAGCGCCACGGCAGGGGCCGTGTTGGCACTCGCCTCCGGCGCGACTCTTCCGGAAGCCGCGCTCGTCGGTTGTCTCGTGGCCTCGATTACCGTGCAACAACTGGCAACGACGGGCACCGCGACCCCCGCGCAGGTTTTGGATCGCCTGACACTGTGGCAGGAGCAACAATATTAGGATCAAGTCCGAATGACGAAGCTCTAATGACGAAGGAAGCACGAATGAGGAGGGATTTCCTTCGGGCTTAGGCCATTTGGTCATTCCTTCGTCATTCGTGCTTCGTCATTAGAAGAGAGAGCCCCGACCCGACTCGAATATAAAGCTCGCTCCGGACCATTTCCGACACTATCCGCGAAGGACTCAAACCGCTCATGTCCGACGAACGTTTTGCCGTCAACTATCTGACTGACCTCGCCGGGCTTTTGCCCAAGCTCGATACGAAGCGGATCGGCGAGGCGATCACCGCCGTCCGCAAGGTCCGCGACGACAACAAGACGATCTACATCTGCGGCAACGGCGGCAGCGCGTCGATTGCCTCGCAGATGGTGGTCGACATGGTCAAAGGGGCCTCGTTCAAGAAGAAGGCCCGCTTCAAGATGATCGGCCTGACCGACAGCATGGCCACGGTGAGCGCCTACGCCAACGACGAAGGTTACGAGGTCGTCTTCGCCGAGCCCCTCAAGAATTTTGCCGTTGCCGGCGATCTGTTGATCGCGATCAGCGGCAGCGGCAACAGCCCCAACGTGCTGCGGGCCGTCGAATACGCCAACTCGATTGGCTGCACGACGATGGGGCTGACCACCGGCGAAGGGGGCAAACTTCGCGAGCTCGTCAAGCTGCCGTTGTTGGTGCCATCGCGGCACATGGGGCGGCTGGAAGACTCCTTCTTCATCCTCACGCATATCATTTGCTATGCGTTCATGGAAGCGGATTGACAGCGTGAGTGCGGCCCGAGTGCCAGCCAATCGGTCCTGGACGCTTTTGCTAGCAGCCGTGGCTGTTTGTCTCGCCGCGACGCAACTTTTTGCGCAAACGAGCGGAGCACAAAAAACTCTGCCGGCCCTTGCCGGAGAGCCCGATTATCGAAGCCCCGACCAGCGGCCGCAGCACGACGACGCCCACTTGAGCACGCTGGGCATCGCATCGATCCAGTCGAAGCGGCTCAAGCTCTACTCCGACGGCCCGCTCGATCGCCTTAAATCGATCGGCCCGGCTGTCGATGCGCTCTACGACGCGCTTGTCGAATACTTCGGTCCGCTGCCGCCGGCCCGGGACAAATCCGAATTCGCCGTCACGGGCTACCTGATGACCGATAAGTCTCGCTTTCGCAACGCGGGACTCTTGCCCGAGGAGTTGCCGCCGTTTTTGAACGGCCGCCACCGCGGCCTGGAATTCTGGGTGAACGAGCAGGAGACCGACTACTATCGCCGGCATCTGATCCTGCACGAATTCACGCACTGTTTCATGTACGCACCGGAAGGCGTGGAGATGCCCGTCTGGTACTCGGAAGGGATGGCCGAGCTCTTCGGGACGCACACCGTCGACGCGGCCGGCCATTACCAGTTCCGCGTGATGCCGGATCGGAACGAGAACTTTCGCGGCCACGGCCGCATCCCGCTCATCCGCAGCGAAATCGCCGCCAATCATTGGAAGTCGCTCCGCGACGTCACTCGCATCACCGCCCAGGATTTTCTGCAGACGCCGGCCTATGCTTGGTCGTGGGCCTTGTGTGCGCTGCTCGACGGGAATCCGCGATACTCGTCCAAATTCCGCCAACTGAGCCATCACCGGGGCTACGGCCAGTTTGCCGCCGCGTTTCGCGAACTCTTCGGCGACTCGCTAGACGAACTGCGAACCGAGTGGTCCCTGTTCTCGCACGAGCTGCAATACGGTTTCGACCTCAAGCGGGCGGCGATCGACTTCAAGCCGGGCAAGCCCCTGGTGCCGAATGATCCGAGCTGGCCGATCGACGTGGCGGCCGACCGCGGCTGGCAATCGAGCGGCGTCCTCGTCCGCGCGGGGGCCGAATACGAAATCACGGCCACCGGCGAAGTCACGCTGGGCACGAGCCCCAAACCGTGGATCAGTCAGCCGCCCGGCGTGAGCATCGTCTATTCGGAAGGCCATCCGATCGGCCTGCTGTTGGCCGCCGTTCATCGCGAACCCCCGGCGACTGATCCCGCGACCGAAGAATCGATGCTCCGCCAGATCGCGGTTGGCCGAGGCGTGCGATTCACGCCGTCGGTCGGCGGCACGCTCTACTTCCGCATCAACGATCACTGGAATTCGCTCGCCGATAACGACGGCCACTACCGCGTGACCGTTCGCGAGCTGTCCGCTCCCAAGTGATCGCGCCGGCAAGCCGTCAGACAGTGTGTGTCACGGTTTCAGCAAGGGGGCAAAAGCCGACTACTTGATCTTGCCCGCGTAGGACAGATCCTGCAGCAGGGCATAACGGATCACGTTGAAGGCGATGCGGACGGCGTCGCCGTGTTCGTAGCCCGCGCAGGACACCGAGGCCTGCCGCTCGAGCGCGCAGCTCAGGTCGTACTTGCTATAGATGACACAGTACCGGCCATTGAGTTCGATGCCTTCCAGAAACGGCTCGCCTTCCTTGAAAGTCGAATCGAGCGGGCCGTTCGGGTTGCCGTTCTGTGGAATGCGGCGTTTCACCCGCTGGATGGGAAAGCCGATGCCCGCCGTAAAGAGTTCGTGCGTCACCGGAATTCGTTCCAGTTTCTTGTCCGGATAGAGCTGATGGACCATCTCGCGAAAGCTTTTGTCGAACTGGGGCGAGCCGCAGCACGAGTCGGCAAACAGCACCGCCCCGTTCTGCAGGTACTTGCGCATGTTCTGGATTTCTTGCGGCCCGAACTCGAACGTGGCCCGGCCGTGCATGTAGGCGAGCGGATAACGGCGGAGCTGCGGATCGCTGGGGACGAGATTTTTCTGCCGCGTCGAGGCCAGGACGCCCGACTTCTGGTTGAGGGCCATCAGTACGTTGTGGAGGGCCCGCGGCGCCGCGTCCCAGTCCCCCATGTGCCGCAGCTTGGCGACTTGTAGCAAACCCCGCTCGATGTGGTCCTGCGGCCCCGCCACCTGCTCCTGCGGGGCATCGAGCTTGTCGTAGGGCTCGCGCCCCGTCGCGTAGGCGACGACGTTCGCCCCCACCTTCATCGAATGCAACACGAGCAGGTTGAAGACCGCCGTCCGCTTGGGGACCGGCTGCAGCGACCATTTGTCCCACAGACACGAGTGATCGCGAGGAGAATAGACGAACGAGGTGCGGCACCCAAAATCGACGCCCAACAGCTCCGTCCCCTCCGGATCGAGCGGAAACTCGGAGCGATAGATCGGATGCTCGGGCGGCAGCCGCTTGAGCTGAGCTTCCCCCGGGTAAATCCGCGACACCAGATTCTTGATCCCCTCGTCGAAGCCCGCGCCGTTGCAGTTGTTGACGGCGAAAATGAAGCCCCCCTGCTCGACGTAGGCTCGCAGCAACTGCACCTGGGCCTCGGTAAATTTCGGCTCTTCCAAGCCGCCAATGTAGAGGATGGGCGCCTGCAGCAAATCGCGGACGCTGCCGTTGGCCACCACTTTGTCGAGGTCGAGCTCCTGATACGTCAGCAGTTTGGGCCACTTCGGCAGGCCGCTGACATACTCGGTCAGATTGCGCGCGTCGTTGGGATGCAGATTCCAGTTGGGCAGCGCGTCGTCGTCCCGCCGGCGCCCCGGCTGCGAGTCATAGTTCAGCTTGTTGATCAAAACCGGCGCGAGGCCCTTCGACAGGAACAACAAAGCAAAGCTCGACGCGACGACCCGATCCGACTCGACGGACGTAAACGTCGCGTTCCAGCTCCCCTGCACGCGCGACTGCCCCTCGATCAGGTAGCTGGCCCCTTCGCGGTACCAGTCGTGATTGCCGAAGAAGCGCTGGCCCGAGAGCCGGCCGGCCCGCTCGACGCCGTACAGGTAATACAGGACCCAGCTGGCGCCGTGCCCGGGATTCACGCCGACGGCGAAATAATGCTCGAACCATTCGACCGCGCGCCGTAGCGCCGCAGTCGACCGCGGGGCCTTGTTGCAGCATTTGGGCGTGCCGTCGGCGTTCGTGTCCTCCTCGGATGAGCCGAGCATTTGCTCGCAGATCACCAGGCACCCCATGCCCGAGCAGGTCATACTGCCTGTGCTGGGATCCAAGTTGTGATAACCCCAACCGCCGTCCCCGTTCTGATACTCGATGAAATGCTTGAGAGTCAGCTCCCAGGTCTTGCGGCGGATCTTGACGCCGGCAATCGCCGCCTCGCGAAGTCCCAGGATGGCGAATTGCGTGTTACTGTTGTCTTCGCTGCCGCCGCCGAATTGGCCGTGCCCGTAGTTCCACATGCCAGCGAGCGGTGCTCGGGTCGTCTGAATGCTCTCCAGTCGCTCGGCCAGCATGGCAATCCGCAGCTTATCGCGGTCCCAGTCCTTGGCAGCGACGAGGGCCATCAGCACCAGCGAGGTTTCGTACGTTCCGCCCGGATCGTGAAAGCTGCGGAGATAGCCCAGCGCGCGGGTGATCACCGGATCGCTCGGGGCGACTCCCGAGTTGAGCAGCGCCAGCGTGGCGAGCGCCGTCGGTCCGACGGGATATGCGCCCCGGGCGAGGCCTCCGTTGCCGAACGAGCCGTTCTCGTTCTGGGTGGTCGCCATATAGGCCGTGCCGCGGGCGATCGACGTCTTGACCATCTCCGCGGTCAGCTCGGACCAGCGCCCCTGCGCCTGACCCCAGGCGGCGCCGACTCCACCGCAGGCGACACCCGCGACGGCCAGTGCGACGGCCATCGCTCGAGCGACCGGCCGGACGCCGTGTGACATCTCTTTCGTTCCTGAGTGCTGGCGGTCGAACGTGCTGGCGTGCAAATGACGCCTCAATTCTACCCGACCTCTGAAGCCGGGCAAACGGCCTATGTTCTGCGTCCATCTCATCGACGCGTGGCCGACGGAGAGGATTGATGCTGACCGATGTCCCCCCTAGAATCGGCAAGCCGAAGAATTCCGCCTCAAACTTCGAGGAAATTCGCCCACCGTGGCTCCCGAAAAACGCGACTTCGACGACTTTCTTGATCGGTTCAAGCGGCACCACGACCTGATGGTCGAAGAGCTGCACAAGGTGATCATCGGGCAGGACGCCGTCATCGATCAAATCCTGGCGGCGATCTTTACGGGCGGCCATTGCCTGCTGGTGGGCGTGCCGGGACTGGCCAAAACGCTCGTGGTCAGCACGATCGCCCAGATTCTCGACGCCCAGTTCAAGCGGATTCAGTTCACCCCCGACCTGATGCCTTCGGACATCACCGGAACGAACGTGCTCGAAGAAGGAGACGGCGGCAAGCGCGAGTTTCGTTTCGTGCAGGGGCCGGTCTTCACCAACATTCTGCTCGCCGACGAGATCAACCGCACGCCGCCCAAGACGCAGGCGGCCCTCCTGCAGTCGATGCAGGAGCACGAAGTGACGGCCGGCAAGCAAACCTACGCCCTGCCCGAGCCGTTCTTTGTCATCGCCACACAGAACCCGATCGAACAGGAAGGAACTTATCCGCTGCCCGAAGCCCAGCTCGACCGGTTCATGTTCAACATCAAGGTCGACTACCCGACTCTCGAGCACGAAGAAGAAATCCTCTCGCGCACAACCGGCATGGAGAAACCCGAGGTCCGCAAGGTCCTCTCGTCGAAGTCGATCCTGTTCCTGCAAAAGCAGATCGGCCAGATCGAAGCAACGCCGCTGACCATCAATTACGTGGCGCGCCTGGTCCGAGCGACGCGACCTTCCGATCCGTCTTCGCCGAAATTCGTGCGGGAGATGATCGACTGGGGCGGCGGGCCGCGGGCCGGGCAATACCTGATCGCCGGGGCCAAGGCGGTTGCCGCCATGGACGGCCGTCCCAGCGTCTCGCTCGATGACGTCCGCAAGGTGGCCGTCCCCGTGCTGCGGCACCGGATCTCGACCAACTTCCAGTCGCAGGCGGAAGGCATGACGCCCGAGGACATCATCAATCGCCTGATCAAAGAAGTCCCCGAGCCGACGATCGACAAGTACGACAAACGATGAGCGGGTTCGCCGAACCCGTGCTGGCCGCCAGCCGACCTGTCCCCGACTCCCTCCTCGCCCCCGCCGCTTCGCCCCAGCCATCACCCCCCGCCCGTTCCTGATGGGGATGCGCCGCCACGACGAGATGTGCGCAACCACAGAAGCGGAGCACGTTGTCAAAACGCTTGCCAACCCCAAACGCCAAACTCTCGTTCTACGACGGCACCCACAAAATCGGCCCGGCGTTTGTGCCGGAGGCGGTGGCGTGGTTGAAGAAGAATCTGTAAGGCGCGGCCGCATCGGCTCCCGAGAACGGGATTGCTCCCCGCAGGCCGCGTTCTTTCCCGGCTTTTCCAAGTTCTATCGACAAGCGGCCGCGTTATATTGGGGAGACTGAACGGCCGTCGATTGCCGTCAATCGCGGCGCGCCATCGTGTCAGAAAGCGACCGACATCGTCGTGCGAAGGTGTTGATCTCGATCAAGTCCGGAGGCTGCGATGGGGATCGAGTTTACTTGCAGCGCGGGCCACAAAATCCGCGTTGCCGACGAACTGGCCGGGAAGACGGTGCGTTGCCCCAAGTGCTCGGAGCGGATCGCGGTCCCGCGAATTGGACGCAACCCGATCGAAGCTTCCACTTCCGACGTGCAACTGGTCGAGCCTCCCGCGCGAAGCCCCGCGAAGAGCTCGCGGAAAGTCCCGCCTGCCGAATCGCGGGCGTCGACCGGTCCGGCGCCGTCCCCGCATCCGAGTCGCTCCCGTGACTCAGGCCGCCACGAACCGCCCCCTATCCCGTCCAAAGCGTCGGCGTCGAAACGGATCTGGTTCCTCGTCGCCGGATTCGGGGCTGCGGCTCTCCTGCTGGTCACGGTCGGGATGTTTGTTGCCTTAAAGTTCTTGGCGCCGAAAGGTGCCGCCCAACAGTCGGTCGCGCAAAACGCCGACGCGCCGGGCGAGTCGCCACAAAAGGCCGGAGCCGCCTCAAACCAGGTCGCGGCGGACAAACGCGACGCGGCAGCGCCCGCCAAGGCAGCGCCCGCAATCGCCAACGCGAATGGCGAAAAGCCGGACGCGGAAGACCCCACGCCCGCGGCAGCTCCTCAGGGCGCACGGAGTCGCGAGACTCTCCCGCTGCCCGCTCCCATCCAGCAGCTCGTCGTGGGGGGATCGGGGAACTATCTCGTCGCGGCACTCCCCGGCATCAAGCAAGTGGCCATCGTCGACGTCGCGGCCAAAAAAATCTCGAAGCTCGTCCCGGTCGAGGATAGCGATCCGTTGCTGGCCGCCGGCGAGACCAAGTTCGTCGTCCTCGAGCGCGGGCAGGGAATCCTCAGCCGTTACGACTTGAAGACCGGCGCGCGCGAGGCAACCGAATCGTGCGAGTCGCACGCCGCCATCGCCATGGGATCGTCGTCCGAAGGGCCCATCATGGCGGCCGGAATGACGACCGAAGTCATCGACCTCAAAACGCTCAAACCGACCATCACGAAGCCCAACGACAACCTGCGGAGTGCCTCGGTCAGCCTGCTGGCCTCGGCCGACAGCAAGGTCTTCGGCGCGTGCCGGTTGAACACGTCGCCTACGGGCATCTTTGTTTTCGAGATCAACGGAGACGACCTCCAATCGACGTACTTGCATACCACTCAACGGGCCGTCATTCCGAGTGCCGATGGGAAAACGATCTTTTCCGGACCGGTGCGCTACGACTTGAAGTGCCACCCCCTGCCCGGCCAGCCGCGCCCCAATTCGTCGATTCTGCTCCTGCCGGCGGCCACAGGGCAGCTTTATATGTCGTGGACCGTGCCTGGGTACAACGGCCGGAGAACGACCAATCGCTCGCGAAGAGGCTCCGCTCCCGCCGGCTCACCGCCAACTCGCGATCCTGGCCTGCTCACAATTCAATCTGCCAGCGACAACACCCCTCTCGTGGACGTGAAGGACGTGGTTCTGCCCGATTTCGATCAGTTCGTCGACCACGTCCATCCAAAGTTGCCCAACGAGCGACGCCTGCTCTGGCTGCCGATTTGCGACGCCCTGGTCACCGTCCCCGCCAGTTATGACCAGCTCGTGATCCAGCACTTCAATGTTAAGGAAGAACTCGACAACAGCGGCGTCGATTACTTCCGCATCGCCTCGACTCCGCCGCACCTCTTAGAACGCGGGAAGAAGCTCACCTATGCCATCGATGTCCTCTCAAAAAGCGGCAAGGTGCAATACGCCCTCGAGAACGGCCCGCCGGGAGCGAAAGTTTCACCGGAAGGCCAATTGACCTGGGACGTCCCCAACGACTTCGGGCCCCACGATGCAGTCCTGCTCGTCAAATTGACCGATGGCTCCGGCCGAGAGCTGATCCATGCCGTCAAGTTGTCCGACGCCGAACCAACTCCCCTACCGACACCCGTACAGGCGCCGCCGGTCGTCGTGGAACGCAGAGCGTTCCAGGACCCTGTAAGACGCCTCCCGATAGCCCCTCCGCCCAACGGCCCGATCGGTTCGACGGTCCCCAATCGCTTCGTCGGTCCCGTCACTGCGTTTCCCAAAAGCGCGGGCGCCAACGTCTGGCATTGGACCGGAGGACTGGCCTTTCCTGTTCGCACGGAGAAAGGCGGTTTTGGCGGCATCGTGCTGAGCGAAAAACTGTATCTGCTCAAAGACAACGGCGCGATGTCGGGCGAGCCCATCACGCTGCCGTCCGATTATTTGCACGCGGGCCTCCGCGCAAACAGCATCGTCGGCGTGGCCATCAATCCCACCCGCGTGGAGATTTGCGACCGCCACGGCAAGCTGTTGCGAAAGATTCCGCTCGAGAATGTCGCCCCGCTGGACCTGGCGCTGCATCCCACGAAACCCATTTGCTACGTGGCCCTCGATCGCAGCATCCCGCCAATGCGCGGCGCGTTTGTGGTCGTCGACGAACAGGCCGGCAACGTGACCTCCGGAGACGAAGACCTCGGGCAGAACGTCGTCGTCGATCCGTCCGGCCGCTTTCTCGTCAGCACGTACGTGCATCGCGTGCACGTCGGCGACCAGATCGTCGTCACTCAAACGCCCGGCCGTGCGGGCCGCTTCCGCGGAGGACTGCCCGGCCGCGCGGTTCCCCCTCCGCGTGTCGGCGTGCTGCACACGTTCTCTCATATCGCGGTGATGGTGGTCTACGACTTGGACTCCCCTCTGCAGCCGGAGTTCCACGCCTTCACACCGCTCAAGTCAGTTCCCGGCCCGCTGCGGATCTCGTCCGACGGCCGCCGCGCAACGGCGCACGCGCTCACGGACCGAATCGGGGTTTTCTCCGCTTCGAATCCCCTCGATTTCAAAGCCGCCGCGATCAACTATGAACTGACGTCCTCGACGGGCACCAGTCGCGGCTCGGACGTCGCCTTCCATCCAACGCTGCCCTTGAGCGCCATCGTCGGTGCCGGAACTCTCGCTCTCTTCGACGCCGATTCCGGGAAGCTGATTCCGTCGAAGGCAAAGCCCGATCTCGGCGAGCTGGACAATTCGACCATCCGGCGCGTCCTGTTCTCCGGCGACGGCAAGTCACTCGTGATCCTGGCCGACGGCAGTCTCGGCAGGCAGACGTTGCTGCGCGTCCCCGCGTCTCTCCCCTCCGACCAGCTCGCAGCCCTGAAAAAACGGGCCACTTCGCAACACAAGAACTTGAAGTCGAACGCCCCGCCGTTGGCCGAGCTCACGGCCTGGCGCGGTGGCTTATCCAAACCGGCAACGCCCGCCCAGATCGCCGCCGAATTCTCCGATTCGGTCACAATCGTCCGCTCGGGAGATTCGACGGGAACCGGCTTCTTCGTCGGCACATCGGGCCTCGTGCTTACGGCTGCCCATTGCGTCTCGCCGATGGACAGCGTCCAAGTCATCTACCATTCCCAGGGCAAGGCCGACGAAAAGAACACCGCGGACGCCAGCGTCGTCTATCGCGATCGCAAGGCCGACCTGGCCCTGCTCAAGATCAAGGTGTCGAGGAAACTCCATCCGGTCGTGCTCGCCGATCCGATCGACGTCAAGAGCGGCGAAGAAGTGACAATCATCGCCAATCCCGGCCTGGGCACCGAGGTCCTCGACAACACCGTGACGACGGGCATCATCAGCAACGTCAAGCGAATGATCGCCGGCCTTCCCTACATCCAGTCATCCGCGGCCGTCAATCCGGGCTCGAGCGGGGGACCGATGTTCGATCGCAGCGGCCACGTCATCGGCGTGGTCGTCCTCAAGGCGGGAATCGAAGGCGTCGGCTTCGCCGTCCCGCCGCAAGCAATCGCCAAATTCCTCCTCAAAGCCACCCGCCACGACACCAAGCAAGGCCTCCTCGAACGCGCCTGGGTCGACGCCCAGCTAAAGAGCGAAATCCCAGGCGGCTTCGTACGAATCGAAAAAGGCTCAGTCACTCTCCAAGACAAAAGCGGCGAGTCAAAGTCACGCCCCCTCACAGACTTCAGCCCCGGCGACCAGAAGCTTTTGGCTCTGCTGGCAACCGACGACTAAGCCGCAGGCAAGCGATCTTCAGCGTCGTAGGGTGTGACAAGACCGCCAAACGCGGGCGCGGGCAACACCAGCTTTCTCTCGTGCTCAAGCTCTGCTTGGGCACGCACGTTCCGGGAAGCTCCGCTTCCCCGGGACCGTACCGCGGGCCAGCATCTCGCTTGGCTCGAGCAAAGCGGTGCTTCGCGGACGTGCGTTCCCAAGGGAACCTTGCGAACGAGCGGGAAACTTCAAGTCGCAGGCCGAAGGCAAAACGCCCGAGGACATCATCAACGACCTGATCAATGCCGTCCCCGAGCCGACGATCGAGAAGTACGAGAAACGCTGAGCGGGTTTGCCAAACCCGTGCTGGCCGCAGCTAAGAGTGCACTTAGACATCCTCGACGTCTGGGCGCAAGACAACGCCGTCGCGCTGCGACTTGCGCCGACCCGATTCGATGAGCGCCTTAATTGCGGAATGGGCCTCCTTTGCTGTACATCCGAGCGAATCCGCGACATCTAGATGAACTCCGAGTTTCCAGGGCTGCTCCGGAAGGACTTTGTCCACGCGGTCGATGAACGCGGCACTGAAAGGGGCAGCGTCGAGGCAACGTACCGTCATTGCATCCGTCTGAGTTGCGGCACGGATCGCTTGAGTAGGGAGCCCACCCTTATGAACGGCCTCAACATTCGCAATGCCAAAGTCCTTGGCTGCCCTTAGACAACACGCTTTTATGAAACCTGGGCTTCTGCCGAATGACCGCTTGTGCGGTTCTCGCATCTCGCCATGAACAACTTGCAAGATCTCAGTCACCATGCCTGTATCGATTCGGGTAGCGTCGAGGCGCATGAGATCAGGCACACTAAACGAGTAGCGCCCCAAAAGACGAGCAACGGCGATCAAGGCGATCGGATAGCGCCAATATGGCCTAACACGCCTATTCTGTCGGTCAGCCTGAATTTCCTGAAGCAAGGAATCAATTCGTTTTAGCGTCTCAGTGACTGCGAGCCATGTTTCAATAGGCGTCTCGTCCGAAAAGACGAGTCTGTAGCTGGCGTCCTGCCGCATAAACTTCATCCGCAACCTTGTCGCAGCCGCGGGTCTCTTCAATACAAGCGACACATACCCGGCGGCAAGATAGGCGGGCGTCACAAATCGCTCGGCTGGCTTCCCAAAATTCTTAAAGTAGTTTTTCCGCCTCTCGTAATACCATCCGTGGCGGTCAAGGAACTCCTCGATGTCTCGTTGAACTTTATCAGTCGCACGCAACCCAGAAACTTCGACAATGTTCTGATTATTGGTCGCTTGGATGATGCGGTCTCGATGGATGTTGTCGGTTGAGACGATGATCTTTACCAGTAGAGAGCGATCAACTGGGTCAACGCCTCCCGATTTGAAGAATTGAAAGATGGTCTCTGTCGTTTGAAGGCCGTTGACAATCTGAATGTTCTCAAGATGGATAGTCCTGCCGACGACTGTAGCGGCCGTCACGAGAATGGTTACGCCGTTGTTTAGCCACCAGAAATCGAGCGAGCCGGCTTCACGAAGCGAGATGAGAATGTCATCGTTGATTTGCGTGCTTCCGAGGTAATCTCGCACATTTGAGTCAAAGAGGTATCGCCGAAGATTGCCAACGTCGTCCGTCACAAAACGAGCAATTTCCTCGACGCGGGCAAGCACCACGTACGCCGATTCCCCGTGAGAAAGACATTCACAAACGGGCAGCTCAAGCGAGAATTTCTTTGCACGCCGATACATTGCGATAAGTTCAGCGGCACCGATGAAGTCGAATTGGCACTCGCACGAACTGAAAAGCGAACGGATCGTCTCAACGATCTGATTTGCGCGAGCCTGGACGTTCGGCTCCACTGCAGCGATGTCGCCTCGGGAAACATATGCCAGGCGAACCCGAACCGACGGACGGGTAACTGCCAAGCGTCGATAGGCGGCATGGAACGACGCTCGGGCCTCGAGAACTGGCCGAGAGTAGCTTCCCTTAAGTTCCTTACGGTCGATCGACAGGTCGAAGAGTTCCGCCACACTTGCCACAAGCGAGTTCAGTGGCGATTGCTGGAATGTGTCGTGATGTTTGCAAGTCAAAATCCAGACCGTAATCTCGCAGTTTGTCTTCGGCCAGGAAAAGTCCTCGGGATCGCGAAATAGGTGGCCGTTAATGAGCGTGAAAAAACCGTCGATTCCGCCGTCGTCTCGACCGTCGACCCAGCCGGACTCGATCTCCTCCGGAGAGAGATCGTAGTTTTTGAGGACCTGTTCGAAACAGAAATACTCAAAGACCTCGGAGCGAACCGATGACGGAAAGGCCTCGTCAACGCGTTGGTCGATGATGCCGTCAACCAGAATTGCGTCGTTTTTCGCCATGTCACTCCCTAGGGCGACTGAGGAAGGTGCGCCGGCTTCCGATCGCTTGCCGGCCTTCTGCAATTCCAGCGACTCGCTGAGCGGCACGGAGGACCAACAGATCGACGACCGCCCAAAGCACGGCGCGACCGTTTTGGCAAAATGGCGCCACTTGGACTCGAACAACTTACTCCTTACGAGTTCGTTGCTCCAAGCCTGTGCTTCATCCAAAGTCGAGACCCGGATTTTACTTATGGCACGAAACGCCTTCAACTCGAACGGATCGAACTGGAAATCTGACCTGCGAAGGGCAAGGGGATCGTCAGGCAAGATCGAGCCCCGGGCTGTGCTGACTTCCGAAAAAACTGATCTTGGCCGATTTGGACTTTTGTGGCTGAATGTAGGGAGGGGCTTTGGCGCGAGCGGGTTGGTGCGCGCGGTTGGCCGAAACCGGGCGCGGTGCAGACTGACGTTAACGAAACGTCACCAAAAGGGCGTGTGGTGTGGTCACCTTCTTCCACCAGGTAGTTGACCACGAGAATAGTTGACCACAGGGTCACCGGCGAGACCGCATCCGTTCCGGACAGGTTTGTCGACGGGACGGGAATTGGGACGGGACTCGACGTTCTATCGAGCGAATCCCGAGGAATGCGGATGACTCCGATAGTCGGCCGCCCGTCTGGCCTCCGTTAACCGCGGCGGGGGGATGGGGACGAGACACGGACGCGACCCGGGAAATTTGGCCGGAACCACGGGACGGGACACGTTGTTTCACCGGGCGAATCCCGACAGATTCTTCCGGAACTGCGCTGGTCGACGCCGGTCCGGAGTCCGTTCGGCTGGGACGGAACTCGCGGGACGGGACTTGGTCCGGTGAGCGAGTCGGTGGAGATCGCGGGCACCCGGTCCGGTCAAATCTCTCCGCGGTCGCCGACGAATGCGCTTTCCGCCCGGACCCCGAAAATGCGCTCTCTGCTGGTGGTGGGGATCCGTTTTCACATAGGGGGGAGAAAGATCCCCAGCAGCCGTCGTTGCCGGCGTCCGGCATCGGCCGGCCGGCACGGTGGGACAAGTGGACCCGCCGGGACACTCGAAAAGTGGACCCGCCGTGACGGGACTCTCTGATTTGATATAAGGGGCTCCGCCAAAAGTGGTCCCACCGCGCGGGCCCTGAGTGCCAGGCCACGGCTCGGAGGCGGATCAGAGCGGCACGCCGGGAAGGATCGCCGCCTGGTCAAAAATAGAGCCCCGCGGGAGTGGGGATCTCTTTTTCACTCAGGGGAGGGAACATCTCCGGCTCGCTGATCTACAATGCCGCGGTCCGAGCCCGCGGAGAGATCCCCATGCAAGACGATGTCGTGGCCTTGTTCGCGTACGATCGCTGGGCCAACGCCAGGGTCCTCGATGCTTGCCGCAAGCTGACCGCCGAACAGTACGTCGCAGAGCCGGTCCCAGGGTGGTCGTCGGTGCGCTCGACCCTCTACCACATTGCCTGGGTGACCGATCTCCACCTGCGCACGCTAGCCGGCGATTCGGATGATGCCATCCCGACCGAAGCCGACCTGCCCACGGTGGACGACGCCGCCGGGTTGCTGGAGCGTGCCTACCGCCGCTTCGAGGAGCTGCGTCCCACGCTCACGCCGGAGCGGCTCAACACCACGCTGACCGTACGCGGGGGCGGCTCCACGTTTGCTCTGCCGCGGTGGGCGATGCTGCGCCACATTGTGAATCACTCCACCTACCACCGCGGTCAGGTCGCCTCCAAGCTGAAACGGTTCGGGATCGAACAACAGATCTCCGACTTCTTCTTCTGGGCGATCGAGCAGATTCCCCAGGAGGGATAAGCCGCAACCGTGTACACTCAAGATCGCATCAGTCGAATTAAGTCGAAGATGAGGCCGGCATGACACCTCAAGCACGAGCGTTCTGGAACAAGTGGAGCTTGACGCTTGCGGGTTGCGCCGTGCTGCTCCCACTCACCATCTACCAGTTGTTTCATAACTGGGGCGAATGGTTGTTCCTGACCGCCTTGGGGCTCGGCTGGTTTGCCGTGGGGTACCGTTTCGTCCGAGACGTCAAGGACCTGAGACGAATTCACGATCGGAAGCCCGACCCCGGTTCCGCTTGACCGTCAGCGTTCACATTCCGGCCAACGTCAACAGGATGATTAGCACTCGAGGTGCGAGGGCGACCCGACTGAGCCTTCGCTGACGCCGGCAGACATTGTCGCCAGAGCGCGCAAAAACAAAGCGGCACGGTCGGTTGACCGTGCCGCTTTGCGCTCCTTGACGAGAGCAAGCGAGGCCCGCTATTTGAGGCCTTTGGCCGTGCAGAAGGCTTTGAAGTCCTGCACGAACTTCTGGTTTTCGGGCGAGTCGATGCTCTGGAAGTAGTTCCAGGCGGCCAAGTGGCCGACGAGCGGCGGAACGTCCATCGCCCGCAGTTCGTCCTCGGCAACCGAGAAGGCCATGATCGGGCAGTCGACGGCCGAGAGGCCCTGGTTGGCGAATTCCTTGTAGAACGGCACGTTGCTGTCGCCGTTGATCGTCGAGAGGACGCACGCACCGCCGCCCGAGGCGAAGGCCTTAATCTTCTGGACGATCGTCTGATAGTCCTGGTGGTGGAACGGCGTGTACTCTTCCACGATGTTCTTGTCCGGAATGCCGCGGAACTTGAGGTACGCCTTCAGCACTTTGTTGGCCGTGCGGGGGAAGACGTAGTCGGTCCCCAGGAGGTAGAACTTGCGGAAGCCTTCGTCGAGCATGTAGGCGGCGGCCGGGTTGAGCTGCTGGTTCGGCGGGGCGGCCGTGTAGAAGACGTTCTTCGACTGCTCTTCGCCTTCGTACTGCACGGGGTAGAAGAGCAACGCGTTGAGTTCCTCGAACACCGGCAGCACCGACTTGCGGCTCACCGAGGTCCAGCAGCCTTCGACCATCGCCACCTTGTCCTGGCTGATGAGCTTGCGGGCCTTTTCGGCAAACAGGGGCCAGTCGCTCGCCGGATCTTCGATCACCGGCTTGATCTTGTAGCTCTTGCCGCCGACCTTGATGCCGCCGGCGTTGTTGATTTCCTCGATGGCGAAGAGGTCGGCGTCCTTGAGCGACGTTTCGGAGATGGCCATCGTGCCGCTGAGCGAGTGGAGGATGCCGACGCGAACCGTGTCGTCCGACAGATCGGGGCTGGGATAGGTCTTGCCGGGCTGCGGGCCGCCCGTGGGCGCAGGGTAAATGCCGTCGGTGCCGGGCAGCTTCGGATCGTGGAGGTACTTTGAATAACTATCCGGCTTGACCAGGCCCTTCATCGCCTTGACGATTTTGAACTGGCCGTTGCGCTTGATCTCGCCGATGTAGACCGGCTTGTAGACGTGCTGGTTGACCGGGTCCATCTTCTTCTTGCCGCCCGGCGCGTTGAACTCGAGGCCATAAACGGCCTGGCGGACTTTGTCGACGTCGAAGGAATCAGCCTTTTCGCAGGCGGCCGCCCAGACCTTGATGCCGTAGTACGCGGCTTCGATCGGGTCGTCGGCAACGCGACCGGAGATATCGGGCAGGTCTGCGCTCTTGGCCGTTTCGACGAATTCGATATCCGGATCTTCTTTAATTTCGATGGCGCCCTTCTTGGGACCCAGCGACAGGGCCGGCGCCAGCGTGCGCTGCACGTCGGCGGCCGAAGCCAGAACGGTGACCTTGCCCGCGGCGGAGGGCTGTTGTGCGTCGCTACGCACGCGGATGCCCGCCAGCAGCACGCCGGTCCCCACACTCGCCCAAAAACAGAACTTCTTCATTACGCCTGTTTCCTTCTTAGAAAGAGAGCCCGAATAGCGGATTCCGACCGTCCCTTCGCCAACATGGTTGCGCTTCCTTGCGTCGGCCACGCGGACTGCGAATCATCTCGCCCATCCGAGCGGCGACTCGAACCCGTGAAGCTGCGGCGCGTGCGACATTGGCTCGAACGTCCTGGTCCGGCGACTCGCCCGGAGCGCCCCTCGACGGCGGGACGGACTTCGAGACAGATGTTGAAACACGACGCGGAGCGGGCGGCAGCGATTTTGGAGAAGCGGGCGAACGGCCCTTGTCAGCCCAGCAGCGCGCTTCAAAACCGGTCGCTTAACGCGCCGGTTCGCTGGCCGCTCACCTCAATGGATTCAAATCGTCCAGGCAAAAAGCAATTTCAATGCCGCGAAATCTAGCGCAATCACCGACGCGCGCAGTGGATAGGCGTTTTGCGGCCGAATTCGAGCAGTTTGGTCTCGCGGGAAGCACTGATCATGAACTCACCCTCGGGCTCACTCCTTCCACCGTGGTGCACCGAATGGGCGCACTGCTGCATTTTGTTCGGGCATCGCGAGTCGGCCATTTGGTCAAAGATTACCGGTTCTCCGACTTGTGTCGGATTGACAGCACGCAGATAACTTAACACTGATTAGCCTATGCCCCGAGTTTGTGCGGCGACGCGCAACTTTGGATACTGTGCGAGACGAAAGGCCATCGTAACACCGACCGGTCGCTCAATCGCCTCAGGGAATGGTTCCACTCGCATGCACTCCGCCGAGGAATATCTCAAACCCGAAGTGATCCGCACGGTGGCCCGGCTCGATTTGCGAGCGCGGTTCATCGTCGAGGGATTCTTGAGCGGCCTGCACGCCAGTCCGTATCACGGCTTCAGCGTCGAGTTCAGCGAGCACCGGCGGTACACACAGGGGGACGACCCTAAAGACATCGACTGGCTCGTCTACGCGAAGACCGACCGCTATTACGTGAAGAAGTACCAGGCCGAAACCAACATCACCGGCTATCTGACGGTCGATCTCTCCGAAAGCATGGGCTACACCTATCGGCAGAAGCTCACCAAGCTCGATTACGCGATCTGCCTGTCGGCGGCCTTGGGCTATCTCATGGTCCATCAACAGGACCCGGTCGGCCTGCTGACGTTCGACGATCGCATTCGTCAGAGTCTCCCGGCCCGCAGCCGCCGCACGCAACTGGCGAACATCCTCGCGGTGCTCGCGCGGGCCAAGCCGGGCGGACCGACCGAAATCGCGCACAATCTCCGGCGGATCGCTGCCATGATCCGCCACCGCAGTCTGGTGATGCTCTTTTCCGACCTGCTCACCGACGCCGGGCCGGTCATCGAAAGCCTGCGGCTATTGCGGCACGCCGGGCACGACGTGATCGTATTCCACATCCTCGACGAAGCCGAAGTCACCTTCCCCTTCAGCGGGATGGTCGACCTGAAGGATCCGGAAACGGGCGAATCGCTGGTCGTCGATGCGGACGGCATTCGGGCCGACTACCAGGAAACGCTGACCGAGCTGCGGCAAAGATATCGCACTGAGTGCCAAAAGAGCCGCATCGACTATGTGGCGCTCGACACAAGCATGCCCTTCGACCGGGCCCTGGTCGAGTATTTGTTGCAGCGCAAAGCGAGGTTCTAGCCCAGCTGGCAAATTGCCCGGGCCATTCTAACGATCGCGGAAGGGCGGCCGAAATGTGTTGACGCCGAAGGCGGCAGCCTTTGTCTTCGAGTGCGTGCCGCGGGCGCAAGTTCCAGCCCGCTCACTTTGCTTGACCGGCGCGTTTGTTACGGGAAGCGAATAAGCCCAAGTGCAGGCCGTTGCGTCTCTTGCAATGGGGTAATATCGCTTTTAAAGTGGATCCGAGAGCAGCCGGAAGGGATTGCGCCCAGTGGCCGCTCTCACACGTTTTTTGATCACGTCGCCTCGGGAAAAATTTCCAAACGGCCCGCCGCAGCAAGGCGTAGTGTCGTGGGACGGGCACAGTTCCGTTTCGCGCGGCATTGTGAGGAGTCGTTAAGTCGCGGCCGAGCCCGTCGGGGGGGTTCCTTTCCGAGAGGCGTTGATATCAAGCGGGGACGTCGGCGCGTTTCGGGCGAAGATCCGGGCCGACCTCTCGACAACATCTCTCTCCGCAGGCGGTGCAGTCCACTAGCAGAAGGGCTGCCACGCCTTCGTTTTATCGGCAATTCCGTATCCATTATCCGAACGCGTTGGGGAAGTCTCGATGGCTAGCGAGTCGGTCATTGAAATCAGCAATCTCACAAAAATCTATCGCGACTTCTGGGGCCGCCCCAAGGTGCGGGCCCTCAACTCGCTGAGCCTGGACGTCCATCGCGGCGAAGTCTTCGGACTGCTCGGCCCCAACGGGTCCGGCAAGACGACGACGATGAAGCTGCTCCTGGGGCTCTTGTTCCCCACCGAGGGCGAAATCAAGATCCTCGGCCGGCCCGCCGCCGACGTCGAAAAGAACGAGAAAATCGGCTACCTGCCGGAAGAGTCGTACCTCTACCGCTTCTTGAACGCCGAAGAAACGCTCGACTTCTACGGGCGGCTGTTCAAGATGCCCGCCTCGCAGCGACGTGAACGGGCCGACTCGCTGATCAAAATGGTCGGCCTGGACGGGGCCCGTCGGCGGCAATTGAAGGAATATTCCAAGGGCATGACCCGCCGTATCGGTCTCGCCCAGGCGTTGATCAACAATCCCGAACTCGTGCTGCTCGACGAGCCGACCAGCGGCCTGGACCCGATCGGCACGCGTGAAATGAAGGACCTGATCCTGCGGCTCAAGCAGGAGGGAAAAACGGTCGTCATGTGCAGCCACCAGCTGGCTGACGTGCAGGACGTTTGCGACCGGATCGCCATCCTCTACGCGGGTGAACTGAAGGTCTCGGGAAAAGTCGACGAGCTGCTCCAGGAGCAAGACGAGACGCAAGTGCTCACGACGCGGCTCAGCGACAATGTGATCAAAGAGATCGAACAAGTCGTCGCCCGCAACGGCGGCCAGGTGCACAAAGTCGATCACCCGGCCGTTACCCTCGAAGATCTCTTCTTGCGGATCGTCAAGCAGAGCCAGGAGCGTCCAGGTCAGCGGTTCACCACGGACGCAGCGGCCCCCACGCGGCCGACCGACGGTGCCAAAACCGGGGCTCCGGCCCGTGAACCGGCTGCTGCCGGCGAGCAACACTGATCCCCCCACGATTGGGGCATCCCCAACCCGATTGAACAAACGGCCGGAGCGCCGGCACCCTCTCAAACTCTTGGATTCTTCGAGCGCTCACCACGCTCGGTCCTTATCGGTGGTGTATGTCATTTGACCCTCTTCCGTTCGATGTTCTTCAGGGCGTCAGCACCTGGCTCAAGGTGATGATTGCCATCGTGGGGCTCGTGCTTGTCGTGTCGATCGCGGGCTCACTCGGTCTTGGACTGAGCGGTCCGGTTCGCGTGTTCAAGCAGCTTTTTAGCGCCATTCGCGACATTTCCGAAATCTCACTGCGGCGCGTCTGGGCGCTCGCCGCGCTGACCGCCCGCGAAGCCATCCGCCGCAAAGCGCTGTTGGTGTTCGGGCTCTTTGCCCTGCTCTTCATGTTCGGCTCCTGGTTCCTCTCCGGGGGCGGCGAGAAGGCCGACATCCAGATTCAGCGGCACGTCGTCTTCGTCTTCACGGTAATCACCTGGCTCGTGCTTCCCGTTGTGCTGATGCTGGCCTGCTGGGGCATTCCCGAAGATATCAAGGCCCGCTCGATGCATACCGTCGTGACCAAGCCGGTGCGTCGCGTCGAAATTGTGCTCGGGCGAATGCTGGGCTTCGGCATGATCACGACCCTCGTGGTCGCCGTGATGGCGATTGCCGGCTTCATCTGGATCGATCGCCAGGTTTCCGATGAGGCCCACGGCCAGCTCGTCTGCAAAGTGCCGATCTACGGCAAGCTGTCCTTCCTCGACCGGCAGGGCAATCCAGCTTCGAGCGGCATCAACGTCGGCGACGTCTGGACGTTCCGCTCTTATATCGAGGGGTCGACGAAGGCGGCGGCCATTTGGGACTTCGACCGCTTAAGCGAAGCCTCGGCCATGCCCCTTCCGCCGGCCAAAGACGGTTCCGAACAGCGCGGATTGCGAGTCCAAACCGGCTTTGAATCGTTCCGGACCCACAAGGGCCTAATCGGCAGCGGCCTGTTGTGCCAGCTCACGCTGGTCAACCCAACCACGAACCTCCGCGTTCCCCTGCCCGCCTTCGAGGTGGCCGAATATCGGGGAGACGCGAACGTCACCCCGCTGCCCGCCATGCTGACCTATTACGACAGCGAAGCCCGCAAGAACAAGACGGCCGACCTGTTCAAGGACATCGTCTCCGACGGCCGACTGAAGATCGAAGCCCGCTGCCTCAACGGTGAGCAATTTCTCGGCATGGCCCGGCCGGACCTGTTCATTCGCACGGCCGACCGGCCGTTCGCCGTCGGCTACTTCAAGGCAGTCGTCGGCGTGTGGCTCGAAGCGCTCATCGTGGTGATGATCGGCGTGGCGGCCAGCTGCTTCCTCAAGGGGCCCGTTGCCACCTTGATGACGTTCGCGATGCTGATCGTCGGCGTGTCGTTCCGCGGAATGGTCGATAAAATCGTCTCGGGCGACCAGCTTGGGGGCGGGCCGACCGAGTCTATTTACCGCATGGTCACGCACTTGAACCAGACGGTCGACATGGACCTCAGCAAGACCGTGACCGGCACGATCAAGTGGACCGACTGGCTCGCCCAGCAAGGGATCTGGCTGGTGCAGCAAACGTTTCCGAACTTTAGCTACTTCAGCATGTCGGCGTACGTAGCCAAGGGCTTCGATGTCGACTTCCGGGCGGCGATTCTGCCCAGCATCGCCGTAGCGCTCGCTTATCTCATCCCATGCGTGCTGTTGGGGTACTTTGCCCTGAAGCTGCGGGAGCTGGAATCCAAATGAACCGACTGACTTCTCGGCAGCGGAAGCTGGTTTACCTCGGCGTCATCGTCGTGCTCTTGGTCCCCATCATCATCCTGGGGCGCCCCGCCTCGGGCACCGGTTCGTCGCGCGATCAGGGCGTTTTGGCCCAGCTTCGCACCAAGTACGACCTCGGCGAAAACCAGCTCGGCCAGGTCGACCCGACGAGCTCGGCCATGAACCTGGTGCTGCTCGGCTTTCGCGGCATCGCGGCCGACCTGCTCTGGGCGCAAGCCGACGAAAACGAACAGACGAAAAACTGGGCCGAACTGAAGGCCAACGTCGACGCCATCATCATGTTGCAACCGCACTTTGTGCGGGTGTGGCAGTTCCAGGGTTGGAACCTCGCCTACAACGTTTCGGCTGCGTGGGACCTGGTGGCCGACCGCTTTTTCTGGGTCAAAGAGGGGGCGAAGTTCCTCAAGAAGGGACGCGCAATCAACGAAAAGGTCGCCCAGATCCCGTACGAAGAGGGACGCGTGCTGGGAACGAAGATCGGCCGCGCCGACGAATGGAAATATTATCGAAAATTCTTCCGCAACGATCCGAATACGGAACTGTACAAGGGCGGCCCGGACAAAGATGTGAATCCGAAGGGGACCGACAACTACCTGGCCGCCAAGGACGTCTACCTGATCGCCAACGACCTGCAGGCGAAGTACCCGCAGTCGATCTCGATGCTCGACGTGCTCTTCCGCAGCTATCCGTACCGATCGCAATTGAACGAAGCCGACGCGCTGCAGCGCGAGGGGCATTTCGACGACGCCTCCAAGAACGCATGGGACGAAGGCTATCGCGAGTGGGTCGAAAAGTTCGGCCAGGAGAAATTCTTCGGGCCAGGGCAGATCGAGTACCACCTCGAAATGCAGCCGCGCGACGTTCAGGAAGCGTCTGCCGCCCAGAACACCGATCCCGACGAATTCGAGCACTGGGTGATGCGGATGCAGAATGAGACCCGCTACCCGTATTGGAAGTTCCGGTCGCAGGCCGAGTCGGCCCAGTTGATGGTCGACGCTCACAAGCTGATTTACGACGGCGAAAAGCTGTTCGTGCAGGGCAAACTGCCGCAGGCCAAAGACATGCTCTTCCGTGGCATGACTCTGTACGAGCAGTTGTTCAACAAGTACCCGGTGTTGGCCACGGACGACGAAGCCCTCGAAGAAGCGATCACGGCCGTCTATTATTGGCAGCGAATCCTCAAGCTGGAGTTCAAGCCGGTGCAAGCCCAGTATCCCCTGGCGGTCACCTACGAGAACCATAAGGGGATGCTTCCCCAGATCGAATCCCGCTTCAAGCGGGAAACGGGCCAGGACTGACTTTGCGAACGGCAAGTGCGGAGCGGCAGCCGCCTGGAGGCGGAATTATCACCAGTCAGCCTGAACTCGACCTGTCCGCCGCACGACGCAATGCGGCGATTCGCCAGGCTTGCCTGTGTGCCAAGATCGCGGACGAATATCGCGGCCGCGATACGGTCGTGCTCGACCTGACCGCCGTCACGCCGATCTTCGACTTCTTCGTGCTGAGCACGGCCGGCAGCCCGCGACAGATGCGGGCCATTGCCGACGAGGTCCACCGCGTCCTCTCCGCGGAAGGCTCTAAGAGTTTGGGGACCGAGGGAACCGAGTCGGCCACCTGGTTGCTCCAGGACTACGGCGACATTGTCCTGCACGTCTTCACGCCGGCAGCAAGATCGCTGTATGATCTGGAGCACTTGTGGGCCGACGCGGTCCGAGTCGACTGGCAGGGCTATCTCGACAGCTCGAAAACGGCATGAATTTGCTCGCTCTCTTCCGGCGCCGCTTCGCCGCCGCCTTGGCGCCGCTTTCTGACGAGGCCCCCGAGCTGGCCAACCTCGTCAAAGCCGTCCAGGACCCGAAATTCGGCGATTACCAGGCCAACTGCGCGATGCCGTTGGCCAAGAAGCTGGGCGAGCCTCCACGCAAAGTGGCCGAACGCATCCTGGCAAACCTGGACGTGGCCGACTGCTGCGAGCCGCCGCAAATCGCCGGCCCGGGCTTCATCAATCTCACGCTGACGACGGCCTGGCTCGAGCGGGCGCTCGGAGAATTGGTAACCGACGAGCGCCTGGGCATGCCGCTCACCGACATGCCCAGGCACGTGATCATCGATTTCTCCTCCCCCAACGTCGCCAAGCCCATGCACGTGGGACATCTCCGTAGCACGGTGCTCGGAGCGGCCCTTTATCGCCTGTTCCGCTTCGCCGGCCACGACGTGCAGAGCGACAACCACATCGGCGACTGGGGCACGCAGTTCGGCATGATCCTCTACGGCTACAAGCATCTCCTCGACCGCGAATCGTTTGCCCGCGACCCGGTCGGCGAGCTGGCGCGGTTGTATCGCGAGGTCAATCGAATCGGCGAGGAAGACCCGAACGTCGCCCGCGGAGCCCGAGACGAGACGGCACGGCTGCATGCTTTCGACAGCGAGAACGTCGCGCTCTGGCGGGAGTTCGTGCAGCTCTGTCAAAAAGCGCTCGATGCGATGTACGAGCGACTGGCAATTACGTTCGACATGACGCTGGGAGAAAGCGCCTACCACGACATGCTCCCCGGCGTCGTAGGTTCACTCGAAGAGCGAGGCATTGCCCAGGTGAGCGAAGGCGCGCTCTGCGTCTTCGTCGAAGAGAATGCAGCCCCGTTCATTGTCCGCAAGAGCGACGGCGCCTTTACCTACGCGACGACCGACCTGGCCACGATTCGCTACCGGGCTGAAACGCTCAAGGGACAGGAGTTTCTCTACGTTGTCGACGCCCGGCAGGCCGAGCATTTTCGCATGCTCTTCGCCACCGCGCGGCTCTGGGGCTACGATCAGCTCGATTTGCGTCACGTCAGTTTCGGCACGATTCTGGGCGAAGACAAACGCCCCTTCCGGACCCGCTCGGGAGACACCGTCGGCCTCGAGAGCCTGCTTAATGAGTCCGTCACGCGGGCGCGCAAGATCGTCGATGACAACGACGACTCCAAAGACACGCCCGAGCTCGACCAGCAGACTCGCGCGGTTGTCGCCGAGACCGTGGGCATCGGCGGAATCAAGTACGCGGACCTCCGCCACAACCGCGACAGCGATTACGTCTTCTCGTGGGACAAGATGCTGGCCGTCACCGGGGACACCGCAACCTACATTCAGTATTCCTACGCGCGGATCTGCGGCATCTTCCGCAAGGGAGGCATCGATCGCCAGGCGCTCCGCCGCCAGACGCCGGCCATCCACCTGGGCTCTCCGGCCGAACGCCGGCTAGCCGTGCTTCTCTTGCGGTTCCCCGAAAGCATCGAGGCGGCGATCGAGGACTGCCGGCCCCACTTCGTGACGCAATACGTCTTCACGCTGGCCGACGCCTTCACGAAGTTCTACGAAGAGTGCCAGGTGCTGAAGGAGACGGATGAGTCGCTGCGTCAAAGCCGCCTCGTCCTTTGCGATCTGGTCGCGCGGATGCTCAAAAAGGGGCTCTGGCTTTTGGGCATCGACACGTGCGAGCAGATGTAAGCCGAATCGGCGGCCCGCGCCGTTTGCAGAGGTGCGGTGAAATTGCTCGCGAGCTTACTTGCTCGTGTGGTGGACCTGGCGGCCGAAGATCATGCGGCCGGCGCTACTTTGCAGCATACTCGTCACGATGATGTCAATGTCCTGATTGAGCAGGTGGCTTGCCTGCTCGCACACAACCATCGTCCCATCGTCGAGGTAGCCGATACCCTGTCCGGCCGCTTCGCCTTCCTTCAGGATGCGGATACGGAGCCGTTCGCCCGGCAGGTAGCGGGGCTTGAGGGCGTTGGCGACGTCGTTGAGGTTGATGACCTCGACCCCCTGCACGCCGGCCACCTTGCTGAGGTTGAAATCGTTGGTGACGACGCGGCCGCCGATCCGCTTGGCGACTTCGACCAGCCGCTGATCGACGGACAGGCCCTGCGGGTCGTCCCCGCTGTTTTCGCGAACGCGCACGTCGGCGTGAGGACTGCTTTGCAGTTTGCTCAGCACCTCGAGTCCCCGCCGTCCACGAGTCCGCCGCATGCGATCGGCACTGTCGGCGACTTCCTGGACTTCGCGGAGCACGAACTGCGGCACGACCAACTGCGAGTCGATGATCCGCGTTTCGACGAGGTCGGCGATCCGGCCGTCGATCAGCGCGCTCGAGTCGATCACCAGCGGGCGGTTGCCCTTCAGATCACGAGAAAACTCGACGTACGGAATCAGGAAGCGAAAATCGTCCTTGGTCTGCAGCAGGAATGACGTGCAGGCGTATGGAACCGACAAAAACAGGATCATCTCGATGATCCGAATGTAATACGGATCGACCATCAGACCGGTCAAAACGGGATCGAGCACGCGCACCAGCAGATAAACCAGGAGCACGCCCACCACCAGGCCGAAGTAGATCGACGAGATGATTTCGATCCGCTTTTTGACGACCAAGACGTCAATCAGTGGCACGATCTGACTGACCAGAAACAGCACGCAGAAGGCGACGATCGGGTGCTGATCGACGAACCAGGGAGCCCCGACACTGGGCCGCAAGAGAGCGACGATCACCCACACGCAAATCAGGGCGTAGACGAAGCGCACGGCGAAGAGAAGTGGGCTGGGGCGGCGCAAAGTCGGCGTCATGAAGAGTTCGGATTCCGGCGGGGTTGAGGAGCGTGTGTGGGCTCGAGAGGTCGAGTGCTCGCCATCATAGGAGAGGCGCGGGGGGATTGCTATACGGTAATCTACGCACTCTGGGGCGATTTCTCGCCAGCGTGAATCGCCGATAAAGTCGTAACGATCCTGCCGAATTTACTGGCGACGGATGGGGGTCATTCGCCTGTGGCCGAGTCCGATTTCAGCATCGCGTAGAGCGCCTCGAGCGATTGAGAAATCACGCGCACGTCGTCGATCACGGACATGAAGTTTGTGTCGCCGTTCCAGCGCGGCACCAAGTGCCAATGCAGGTGGCCCGGGAGACCAGCGCCCGCCGCCCGTCCGAGGTTGAGACCAATATTGAAGCCGTGGGGCTGCAAGAGGCGGGCGTAAACGCCGGTGAGCCGCCGCAGCTCGTGCTGACATTCCAAGAGTTCGCCGTCGTCGAGTTCATCGAGCGTGCCCTTGTGGGCCAGTGGCGCCACCAGCACGTGGCCGTTGTTGTACGGAAAGCGGTTGAGCACGGTGATCGTGTGCTCGCCGCGGCTCACGACAAAGTTGTCCGCGTCACGCGCTTCCTCGCGATAGCGACAGAGAAAGCATCCCTCGGCGGTCGGTTGGCTGTCTTTCGCGCCGGCCACGTAGGCCAAGCGCCAGGGTGCCCAGAGACGTTCGTGCGACACGCGAGTTAGCCTTGCTGCTTCGTTCGACGGAACTGCCCAACGGCCGCCCAAGCGTTGCGGAACAGTTCCCCGCTGACGAGTTGCGACGTCCACGTGGGCCGAGCGGTCGCAAAGTTGGTCCAGACTGCCTGGCGATAGGGGGCCGAGGTCTCCCGCACGAGGGAATAGAATCCCTGCTCGCGAACCGCCCGCAGCCCCGCCGCATAATGACCGAGGACCTTGCGATTGAACAGACCGCCGGCCACCTGCACGCCGGTGAGCGTCCCGTTTGCCACGGCACCGACCTTCTGCAGCATGTTCATGGTCAGCGCGCCGGAAACCCCCAACAGGCTGACGTTCTCGCGCGCGGCGATCGCCCGCATCTCGTTCCACTGCTCGGCCAGTTCCTGCTGCGGCAAAAGCGAGGTTAGGTCGGCCGTCTTGATTTTCTCGACGCTCGACTTGAGTTCGGCGAGCGACAGCGGAGGGGTGGCGATCATGGTGGCCGTCTCGCCTGTGGCCGAACGAATTGCGTCGAAGAGATCCTCCACTCGGTTGATCGTCGAGTCCGGGCGGATCAGCCCTCGCTGACGCAGTTCAGCCGCCAGCTCATTGAGATAGACCTTTGAGCCATAGGCCACGTCGCTGACGACGGCAAACACCCAGATGGGAGACAGATGCAGCGTCGCCAGGCCAGCCAGATCGACGAAGTTGCCTACGGCCTTGCGGGCCAGAAAATTATCGACGTTCGGGGCCTCGCCGGGTCGAGCTTGCTGCTCGACCCCGCCGATGTCCTCGGTCAAAAAGTTGAGCGAGCTGGCGATGACCAGCTCATAAACTTTCGAGCTTTGGAAGGCTTGGGGAACCAGCGCATGGGCCGCCTCGCGGGCCGCGCCGGCTGTGACGCCCACCGTGCTGCGGACGACGCGCTCGGGCAGGCTGAGTGTGTACAGCAGAAACCGCGACAACCCGGCCTCCGGTTCGCCGGACGGGTTTTCGGCAACGTTTGGCGCGGTGGGAGCCGACATCAGAGTCTCTCTGAGGGGAACTTATCCCCGACGCCAACCGAATTCCCGGGGAATTTGGCTCGGGCACGGCTTCGGCGTCAGGCAATGCGCAGTAGAATACCAGACCCCCACATTTTGGCGAGATCGGCCCTTGCGGCCGGCTGCGCGGGGCATTTAGAGTAGAATTTGCGGGTCGATTCGCTCGCGGAGGGTCCGGAATTGACGACCAAGAACTCGATGGCGCTGGCAATGATTGTGCCGGCCGTTCCTGCGGCGCTGCTCGGCTTTTTCCTCGTCACCAGCTTCTTGAGGCAGCTCGATCCACTGCAGAAGCAGGGGACGATGTACGTCGCGCTCTACGGCACCACTTTGGCCGCCTGTGCTGCTGTCCTCTTTTTGCCGCTGGCCGTGCTGATCTTCGGGCCCCGTTCGGCCAAGGCGCCAGCAGCTCCCAAGGGCGCGGCTGACAAAGCGGCACCAAAGAGCGGCACCATCCCGGCGACCGGCGAGGAAGAATCCATGGCTGACGAGTCCGCCGAATCGCTGGGCGATAAAGAGTCGGCGGCGGCCACTGCCGGGCACGGCATGTCGACGGGCGAGTTGGAGGTCGTCGAACCGACCCCCTCGATGGACAACATCGCCGCCTACGACGATGAAGTCCTACCCCCCTCCGGCGAGATGCCCGCGTTCGAAGAGGAAGAGTTCTCGTTCGACGAAGAAGAGCCGGAACCGCCGAAGAAAAAGAAGAAGTAAGCGTCGGAGCGCGGACGGGCCGCCTCACGCAGGCTGACTTCATTCGGCCATTCTCTCGTCCTTCGGGCTCCGTTATTCGCTCAGCACTCAGCTGCTCGCGCTACGGTAAGCGCGGAGCGACGAGCGAAAGACGGCCCGCGAAATCACCAGCCCCAGCGCGGCCGCCGTCAACGCCACCAGCGTGAGCCAGGACGGCGTGAGGACTTTTGCCAAAAGCACGCGGGACGGCACGGTGACGACGAGCAGAATCGGAATCATGAACGAGAACGTGAACTGCAGCGCGTCACCCGCCAGCGAGCCGCTATAAATCTCGCGCGGATAGCGGGCAAAGATGATGATGTAGAACCAGAAGTCGTAGAGCCCGGTGTTGCGGCCGAACCACACGCTCGTTGAGGCCAGCATGAGCATCAGGCTGTAAAAAAACGCGACCCCGACCGCCACAAACAGCACGTACATCGCCACGCGGACCGGATCGATCGGCCCGCCGATGCGAACCAGGGCGTATCCTAAGAGCCCCAGGGCCAGCAGTGCCTGGTTCAGCATCGCCAGCTCCATCTTCTCGAACGAGATCAGGAACTGCGGGTCGATTGGCTTCAACAGCACGAAATCGAGATTCCCGGTCCGAATGAGTTCACTGAAGTTGGCGCAGTTGGGCATGAAGAACGTTTCGACTAGCGAGTTGATCAGCATGCCGGTGGCCAGGAACGCGAAATATTCGGGACGCGTCCAATCGTCGATGGCGTTGACCTGGCGATAAATGATCTCGAACAACGCCACCTGCGCAACGAAATAGAAGAGCCGCGTGACGATCGTGATCAGCAGGTTGCTGCGAAACGTCATTTCGCGAACGAGCGAATTGCGAAAGAACGTCGCGAAGACGCGGAAGTAGTTGGCGCCCTTCGCAGGCTGCGGCACGGCGACGGCCACCGACGGGTCGAGGGCCATCCCTTCAGTCGACGAACTCGACACCGCTATCCCCCTGCTCGATCCGGCCAATGATCGCGTGTTCGACACCGCTCGCTGCCAAGCGGCTGGTCACCGTGTTCGCCTGCCGTGCTGCGACCACCAGCACGAAGCCGATCCCCATGTTGAAGGTCTTCCACATTTCGGCATCGGCGACCGACCCGAGCGACTCGAACCAGGCGAAAACGGCCGGCGGCGTCCACTTGCGGCGGTCGATCAGCGCCCGACACCCCTCCGGCAGGATCCGCTCGACGTTGTCGACCAGGCCGCCACCGGTGATATGGGCCATTCCGTGCACGGCCTGCTTGCGGGGCGACGCCGCCAAAACGTCGAGCACCGACCGTACGTAAATCCGGGTCGGCTCCAGCAGGGCCTCGCCGACTGTGCGGTCCAATTCGTCGATTCGATGATCGGAACTCAGCCCGGCCTGCTCAATAACTTTGCGGACCAAGCTATAACCGTTGGAATGAAAGCCGCTCGAAGTCAGGCCAATGAGCTTGTCCCCCGGCTGAATCGCGTTGCCGTCGATGAGCCGACTGCGCTCGGCGACGCCGACGCAGAAGCCAGCCATATCGAAATCGCCCGGCCCATAAACGCCCGGCATGATCGCCGTCTCGCCCCCTAATAGAGCCATCCGCGCTTCGATACACCCATCGGAGACGCCCTGCACCAGGTCGGCCAGGCGTTTAGGGTCGTCTCGATCCATGGCGATGTAATCGAGAAAGAAGAGGGGCTCCGCCCCCAGGCAGAGCACGTCGTTAACGCACATCCCGACGAGGTCGATGCCGATCGTCGAGAAGCGATTCAGAGACGCGGCCACCTTCACCTTGGTGCCGGCTCCATCGGTGCCCGAGACGAGCACCGGATCCTTGTAGCGCCGCGGCTCGTTTCCCGCAGCATCGTTCAAGCGAAACAAGCCGGCAAAACCGCCGGCCAGCTCGATCACGCGGCCCGTATTCGTGCGCCGCATGAGGTCCGGCAGTTTGCCCATCGCCTCTGCATAAAGGCCCAAATCGACGCCCGCATCCTTGTAGGTGAGTTGTCCCATGGCCGGATCATATCGAAAGAACGATCGCGAGTCTTGCCGCCGCTGTGCAAGACGGCGGGCGGGTCACTTGGCCGCGAATCCGGCAGCGCGCAGAGCCGCGAGATACTCGGCGGGCGTATTGACGTTAACCAGCGATTGCAGTTCCGGATCAACGGCTTGGAGCTCCGTGCCCTCAACGATTCGGACGTCGCACTGCCGCACAAATTCAGTCAATCCGCGACGGCCGGCGGCCAGAAAGTGGTGCAC
>Ga0210396_10000235_pt1 | contig 84549 bp, 81 predicted proteins | sample IncBWH17OmetaG_FD_155466 | JGI IMG/M metagenome (GOLD analysis project Ga0210396, IMG submission 155466) | Forest soil microbial communities from Barre Woods Harvard Forest LTER site, Petersham, Massachusetts, United States - Inc-BW-H-17-O ... | reverse complement strand
GTCGGGCGTCGTGCTGATTTCGTGGCCTGCGTTCACAGCGGCGGACGGAACACCGGTCGCTGCCGGTTCGACAAGCGTCGCACTGGGCGATGACGGGGCGCTGAGCGTGAATCTGGTTCCGAACGCCGGGGCGACGCCGAGCGGCACGTATTACACGGCGGTGTTCCAGTTGCAGGATGGAGTTCGCACGGAATACTGGCTGGTGGGAACGACGTCGCCAACGACGCTGTCGGCAGTGCGGGCGACGCCGGGAGTCGGCGAGGCGGCGCCGCCGGTTTCAAAACTTTATGTGGACAACGCGATCGCGGCGAACAAAGCGTACGTGGATTCGGCGGTGGCTTCGGTGGGAAGCGGATCGTACGTGTCGAAGTCGGGCGACGCGATGAGCGGGCCGCTCACGCTCCCGTCGGATCCGACGGGAAGCAACCAGGCAGCAACGAAGCACTACGTGGATAACGGCCTTGCCGCGAAAGCGAACCTGGTGGCCGGAGTGGTGCCGACGGTGCAGCTAGGCAGTGGGTCGCCGGACGGGACATTGTGTTTGAAGGGTGATTCAACGTGGGGCGCATGCGGGACGAGCACGAATGCAGCCACGATCCAGAATGTTCCGGTGGACACGACAGTACCGAGCGACGGGCAGGTGCTCACCTATCAGGCGAGTGCGCAAAAGTACACGCCGAAGAGCGGGTCGGCGATCGGCGGCAACCCGTCGGCGGGGATGCAGGTGGTCGGGAACGGATCTTCGTTCGCGGCACAGGCGAAGCCGGCGATCGATGTTCGCGACTATGGGGTGGACTGCACGGGCAGTTCGGCGAGCGACAGCGGACTGAGCAGCGCGGCCACGGCGGGACCACACGCGGTGATCCCGCAGGGATGCGTGGTACGGCTTTCGACGAGTAAGTCGTATGCGCTGACGTTGGAGTTCAAGCAGGGCGGGCAGTTGAAGCCGGACAACGGAGTGACAGTGACGCTGACCGGCAATGTGATCGCGGGACGGCAACCGATCTTCGCGAACGCGCTGCCGGGGCAGGGCACGATCGATTTCACCGGCAACGTGGGTGTGACGGAAGTGTATCCGGAGTGGTGGGGAGCGTCGCCGAGCGCGACCGCCGCGGTGAACACTTCGGCGTTGCAGGCAGCGGAGTACGGGGCATTCGGAACGAACCGTGTAGACGGAAGCGGACTGAATCAGTGGAACAAGCGGCTATCGTTGTGCGGGATGTACAACATCAGTGGCGAGATCCAGTTCTATCACGTGCTGGGGTTTGAGATTCGCGGGTGCGGCAAGCTGGCGAGCGGCATCGTGCAGGGTGCCGTTGGTAAGCGCATCATCGACAGCCAGAACATCGCGTATGGCACCATTCACGATCTGACGTTCGGTTCTGCGGTGGGTTCAGCCTCGGGAGTGCCACTGGTCGATATTGACAACGATCACACGCACGGCGCCGATCTTAGTCCGCAGCAAATCACCATTAAAGATGTCACCTTCTTCGGAAACTATCAGACCGACGTGGGTGTGCTGGTTGCGAAGCACGGCGGCGACGCCCAGGGCGATAATATTCGCTGCATTGACTGTGGATTCTTTGGCTTCACCGGTGCCGGTTGGCAGATCGGCGGCAATAATACGGGTCGAAACATTGGTCGGTATCCAGCTTACAACGCCGTCAAAAATCAGATCATCCGGGGCGATTGCCAGTCAAGCCCGTTGTATTGCATGGCGTCTTACTACGGTTCGGTCGAAGTCAATGGCATGTCGATGGAAGCAGAGACGGGGTGGTTTGGGACGCAGACCGGTTACGACGTGGTACTGCGAAGGTCCAATGTCTCCCTGCATCGTGCGCGATGTGCGCTCGGAGGATCACAAGCTCGCGGCGATAGGTTGGGGGCTTATTGAACATAGCTACACAATCTTTCAAGCAAGCCAGTGGTATTCCGTATCTCGCAGTCAGTCGCTGGCAGGGACCGCCTGGACTTCGACAATCTATCCGTTCTCAGGCACTGGTCAATGCGGGGACGGCAAGTATTACGTCGCCACGAACACGAACGGCACTTTCGGCGGTTTAGGTGTGACTACGGCATCGAACGGTACCTCTACGTCGATCACCGTGACGGGCGCGAACTGGACGACGAACGCTCTTGTTGGTCAACAGGTGTGTGCGGTCGCCGGGACGGGGAATGGGGAATGGGCGCTTGTTACTGCGAACACAAATAACACCATCACCTTTTCGGGCGGGTTACAGACTAACTACTATCACTTACCCATTGTTACCCCGGATTCGACAACCCAGTTTGTCGTCGAACCATACTGGAAGGGCTTGACCGGTTCCGGTCCCTGGACGAACGGTACGGTCACGTTCCAGCGAATGAACTTCAACGTGATCTCGGGCGCTCCGAGCGATATGGGTTGTAGCAACTGCGAACTCTATGACGTCGGCGCTCCGGGTGGGCAGGTTAACGTGGGAGGAGCACCCAGTATTATCGACCACGTCCAGGTGTCGCGCACGGATTGGATTGGCAGTAATGGTGTGCAGGGATTCCCCGAGAACGATCTATGGCTTGGGACGATTCGCGATGTCACAATCACCGCGCCCGATCAACCGATTGCTCCTCCGGGCATGAGCACGCGGTACGTTCCTTGGACTTTCTATCGCAACAGCGGGGGCAATAGTTTCTACTCCGGGATTGATTTCTATCCGATGGGCACCAAGCCGGTTTGTTGGGAGATCGGTCAGCCTGGTGGCGGGATGTCGGCGAATGACGTTTGTATCGGCATTCGAAACGATTCCAACTCGACCGGTTCAGCGAGTCGCGCAGTGCTGGGTTTCATGGGAACGCTTGGGCCCGCGACGGCCTGGGGAGCGGACCAGAATGGCTCCGTGAACCGCCTTCAAGGTGGACTGCCGACGGGCGCGGGCGTACCCGGTGACATAGCGTTCTCGACGGGCAATGCCGGGTCTTCGGGCAGTACGGTGGCAGACGGAACCGACCGCTGTAAGATTCTGGGACCGACGGGACATTTTGTTGCAGTGACGGACAACACGTACGACTTCGGCGCGAATGGAGCGAACCGGCCGCGCGATCTGTGGTTGGGGAGAAATGCGGATATCGCCGGGAACCTGACGGTGCATGGCACGTGCACGGGATGCGGGAGTGGGAATTCTCCGCTGAGCGCGAAGGGCGATGTGTGGGTATTCGGAACGAGCAACACGCGGTTGCCTGTGGGTGCTGACAATTCATGCCTAGTGGCGGATTCGACACAGGCGCTAGGCCTGAAGTGGGGAGCGTGTGCGTCGGGGAGCGGCGGCGGTTCGTTCGCGTCGCTAACTGGGCAGCCGACCGACAATGCGAATCTGGCGGGCGCGCTGAGCGGCAAGGCGACGGATGCGGCGACCGTGCACAATACGGGCAACGAAACGATCGGCGGCACGAAGACGTTCTCGAATGATCAGGTGTTTCAGGGGAATGTTTCGATCGCGGGAAGCATGACGGTGGGCGGCCCGTATCAGGTGGTAAGCGCGATTCCGAGCAGCGCTCCGACGGCGGCGCCTTCGGGGAACTCAGAGCTGACCTTCGACAATAATGGGAAGCTGGTAGTTTCCGAAAACGGCGGCGCGCTGACGGAAGTCGCGAAGGTCAGTTCAAGCATCACGGGCAACGCGGCGACGGCGACGGCGCTGGCAACGGCTCCGACGAAGTGCGCGGCTGGACAGGCCGCGGCGGGCGTGGACGGCGGCGGAAACGCTCTGGGATGTTTTGCTCCGGCGGCTTCGGGCGTGGATGTGAACGCTTCGGGACAGGTGACGGCGACGCATCTTGCGGCAGCTTTGCCGGTAGCGCAAGGCGGGACGGGCTTCACGGACACGACATTCCAGGATACGGCGCACAAGTTTGCGATGGCGTCGGGATCGTTTACGAGTGGGAATCTGCGGGTAAGCGACTCGAACGGGAACGAAGAGATGCGGGGGGGGCCGTGATCGGTGGTGGGATGCCATATATCCCATTCCCGAACTACAACAACATCAACCAATCGACGATTTACCCGGCAACGACCACGAATGCCAACGTAGTCGGGATCCTCCTGCCGTACACGATTTCAACGACTAAGTTTGCGTACAGAGTGGGAAGCACGGCCGATGCAACAAGCAATGTGTATGCGGTCGCACTCTACAATTCGTCGGGAATCCTACTGATGCACTATTCGGCGGCAGCCACGACGTTCGCTTCGCCGATCAATACGCTAAAGGTGGCGGCGTGGACGATCGACAACGGGACGAGCACGCTCGCTCCAGGAAAGTACTACCTGATGTTCACCTCGGGATGCTCGTCGGGTTGCGCGACCTTCACCGGGACTGGGTCAAATGTCGGAACGTTCTACTCATACAACCAGGTTGCGGTCGTAACTGGAGGCGTGCCGCCGGCCAGCATAACGATTAGCGGGTTTAACGAAAGCTTCGGAGCGCAGGCGCTGTCGATGGTCTTCGAGCCGTAGTGGAATGTTTGCGCGCATCCCAGGTCAGCCTCCAAGAGCGGACGCGAACCTGAGGCACTACGCCGGGCTGAGAAGTAAGTTCCGACAAATCTTAAAACGCAGAGGACGCGGAGAGTTGTGTGCGCGGCACAGGGTTCGACCTCCCAGGTTAGCGTCCAAAGAACGGACGCGAACCTGGGGCACCTTATGTGCTAGATGCATGAAGAATTCGAGAGCGAGACACTCTCGAGACAGCCGGCGAGGACGCCGGCGCTACAAATGGAAGGTTTCAAAGTTTCAGAGTTTCAAGTTTCAAAACAAGAGCAAAGGCCGCGCACAGGACTGTACGTCGTCACACGGTTGGGGAGCCCAGGTTAATAAAGAAGAGCGATGAGACGACTACTTTTGGTGATGGCGTTGTCGGTGTGTTCGTGTGCGAGCACGCATTACGTCAGCTCGAGCACGGGCAACGACGGCAACAGTGGGGCTTCGACGGCAGCGCCGTGGAAGACGCTTGCCTACGCGATGGCACATGTTGCGGCCGGGGATTCGGTGTTACTCAATCGGGGCGACGTCTGGAATGAGCCGCTGGTGATCTCACAGAACAACCTGACGATCGATGCGTATCCGGTCGGAGGAACTGGTCCGGCGCCGCGAATCACGGGGTATCAGGCGCTGAGTGGATGGTCTTTCACGAGCGACAACATCTATAAGACGACGATGAGCGGCACGACGGCGTGCGCGTCGTCCTCTGGGAATGTGTACTTCAACGGCGTGCCGGGGCAGCTGGTCACGGCTTCGTCGGGGACGGGGTCTCCGGCGCACGACCGGGATTTTTATTGTGATGGGGCGAGTCCGTCGAATGTGTATGTGTACTCGCAGGGCAGTCCATCTTCTTACTACGGCGCGGTCTTTGTTGTGACGCCTTCGAATTCGGCTTTGCTTGATACGAACGGGAAGACGGGGCTGAACATTCAGCACCTGGCGCTCGATTACTTCGACAACTATGGCGTGTACGTGCATGGCGGGTCGACGAATCTGACGTTCGCGAACATGAGCATCAACGGGATGGTGGTGGGCGAGAACCGGTTGAGCGCATCGACGCCTGGATATAAGCCATACGGGTTCTATGTCAGTAATGCCGGGTATGCGACGAATGTTTCGATATATAACGTCGACGCGCATTTAAATTCGGTAGCAGGTGTTCGGTCGTCGGTGGTCGGTGATCGGCTTTTAGAGGTCTGGTTTTAGCTCTTCGGTACTTGTTGTTCGGGCGCGCAAGCAGGCCAGCGGTGGCTGATTCCGCTGAGACCCGTGCGTTGCATGCCGTCCATTTCCCACGCATAAATAAGGAGAAGCAGATGAACTTCCTACAGAAGTTGCTGCAGGGGATCGCCTTCGTCCCGGCAGTAGTGAATTCGATTGAGGGACTGTTCGGAAATCACTCGGGCTCGGAGAAGAAAGCGTCGGCAGTTTCGTTCGTCGGAGCGGCGATGCAGATCGCAGAAGCAATCGAGCGGAAGGAAATCGTCGACGAGGCCAAGTTCCGGCAAGGGTTGGGGATGGTGATTGACGGCACCGTTTTGTGCCTGAACTCATCGAGCTGGTCTCAGGCAAAAGAGTAAGCATTCCTCATTGTTCGCGGAAATACATTCAAGGAGATTGATATGTCACAATTTAGTTTTAAGAACATCGGGCACTTCTTCGCAACCGTCGCAGGCGATATTGTGAAGGGTGCGAAGGCGGTAGCCAATGTAATGTTGAAAGTCGAGCAGGCGGAGCCCCAGGTGGAAGCTGTCAGCAGCTTGTTTTTTCCGCAGGCTGTCGAGTTGGAGCGAGGAGCGTTTGCTCTGCTTGGTATGGCGGCACAGGCAGTCACGGAGGCGGGAAGTGCGGCAGCCGCTAACGGAGTCAATATCGCGCTCGATGCGCAGCTTGTGGCGGATATCAAGGCACTGATTCCGGCGATCGAGCAGTATGCAAAGTCAGTGGGAGTAACGAAGCCGGCGGCAGCGCCGGCTGCGCAGTAAAAAGTTTCGGCTAGCCAATGCGTGAAGGCAGCGATCCGAGTGTGGAAGCTGCCTTCGTTTTTTGTTTGTTCGGAAGCGGGGCGGCTTACCCTATCCGACTTCCTCGCTCCAGTTTTCGAGCGTCTTCTTCACCAGCGCCATGAACTGGTCGGCAACGGCGCCGTCGATCAGGCGGTGATCGTAACCCAGCGTCAGATGCACCACCGAGCGGATCGCGATCGAGTCGTTGCCGTCCTTGTCGGTGATCACCATCGGCTGTTTCGTGATGCCGCCAACGCCCATGATCGCCGAGTTCGGCTGATTGATGATGGGTAGCCCGAACACGGCCCCGAACTGACCCGGATTGGTGATGGTGAAGGTCGAGCCTTCGACGTCCGCGGGCATGAGCTTCTTGGTGCGGGCGCGCTCGCCGAGATCGGTGATACCGCGCTGCAGGCCGAGAAAGTTCAACTCGTCGGCGTTCTTGAGAACCGGAACGATCAATCCCCAATCCAACGCGACCGCAATGCCGGCGTTGACGTGCCGGTGGTACCGGACACTCTCGCCTTCCATGGATGCATTCACGATCGGGTATTGCTGAAGAGCGATGATGGCGGCCCGCACGAAGAAAGGCATGAATGTGAGCCGCGCTCCATTGCGCTGCTCGAACCCGTTCTTCAGCTTGTTGCGCAGATTCACGATGCGCGTGAGGTCCACTTCAAACATAGCGTGGACGTGCGCGCTTGTGCGGCGCGATTCGATCATGCGCTGCGCAATGATCTTCCGCATCTGGCTCATCGGTACGACATCGCCCGGAATGGCTGCGGGCGCCGGAACCGGAGCAGGACGGGAGGCAGGAGCCTGAACGGGCGGCGCGGATGGAGCCGGGGAAGTTGCAGGCGTCGCAGGCCCCTTCTCGATGAAGGCCATGATGTCCTGCTTCGTGATGCGGCCACCCAGGCCAGTGCCTGTTACCTGCGAGAGATCGACGTTGTTCTCGCGCGCAATCTTGCGGACCAGCGGGGAGGAACGCACATCTTCCTCGTGAGTCTCGACCTCGTGACGAGCCTCGGGAGCCGGCATCGGTGGAGGCGGCGGGGCGGGCTTGGCGGCTTCTTTCTTTTCTGTCGAGGCAGGGGCGGCCGGCGCTGACGCTTTTGCCGCGGCGGCAGAGTCGCCATCGGAAATTGTGCCCACCACGGTGTTGACCTGGACCGTCGTACCTTCGGTGACTTTGATTTCCTGTAGTACTCCAGACACAGGAGCAGGGATTTCTGCGTCGACCTTGTCGGTTGAGATCTCAAACAGTGGTTCGTCGCGCTGTACTTTGTCGCCAGGCTTCTTCAGCCACTTGGTAATGGTTCCCTCAAAAATAGATTCGCCCATTTGGGGCATGATGACGTCAGTCGGCATAATTTCCTTCCACGCGGCCCACTAGGATGAATATCGGGCCAGGCGCAAATCCATATTATATAGCTGCGAAATGAGATCAGTCAGGCGCCACCGGTGTGTCCCGCTACCCAAGGGGTCCAACGAACCTCTGCGCTGCGAGAGTCCTAGGTCTTCTCCAAGGGTCATCTCTCGGCCATCGGCAACTACCTCAATGTTTATCGTGGTCGTGGTCTTCCGCTTCACCACCCGACGGCGGAGCGGCGCCGGTTGCTTTTTTCCAGGCATCCTGGACCGAGGGCGGGAGCTTTTCGATGTGCGACAGGAAGATGGTGACCTTCCAGATGTCGTCTTCGCTGAGTGTCTTATCCCACGCAGGCATGCCGGTATAACGGATGCCGTTGTGAATGACGTAGTGCGTGTGCCAGTCGGGATCGTCAGGAGGATGTATGACGAGTTGCGGAGCCGGAGGGTAGAAGGATTCGCCGAACGGCTCAGGTTTGCCATCAAGTTTTCCATGACAACCGGCGCAGTTCATTGTGTAGATCGTCATGCCCGCCTTCAGGTTTTCATCAGTCGGAAGCACCGGACTGTTCACGTGGGCGGCGTGCCGGTCGGCTGAGGCATCGACGGCGCTCATTGCGACATGGGCTTCCCATCGCGGCGGAGGGGTGTTGGCGGTCGTGGGGAAGAATCCCAGGAGTGCAAAGCCGAGGCCTCCTAATATAAGCACTACCAACGTGGTCACCACGCCGAGAATGAAGCTACGCATGAGCCCTCCGATCTCAACTGTTTCGCCTGGTGCTGCGGGCGGGAGTTCGAACGCTAGTGATAGGCGGAAAGAATCGCCACGGTACTTGATCGTGAAAATCCCATGATAAATGACGCAGATTAGGATGCAAGGCTTACGCCCCTGGGTGGAACATTTTGGTCGGTCCACGATGCGGGCCGTTACGGTGTCCACCCATTTCTATATTGATTGTTAGTAGGAGACCAATTTGCGCGCCTCGCGCACCACGTCGCTGACCTGGGGCAGAAAAAATTCCTCCTGCGGAGGCGAGAACGGCACCGGGGTGTCGAGGGCCGTAAGACGCACAATGGGTCCGTCGAGGGAATCAAAGGCTTCCTCGTTGATGATGGCAGCCACTTCTCCCGCAATCCCACCGGTGCGCACGTCCTCGTGCAGAATCAGGACTTTGTTCGTTCGGCGGACCGTATCGGAGATCGCATCGCGATCGAGCGGCGAGAGCGTGCGCAGGTCCAGCACTTCGAGTTCGATTCCCTCGCGACTCAGCTGCTCCGCCGCTTCCAGTGCAACATGCACCATAGCCGCGTAAGTAATGATGCTGAGGTCGCGACCTGATCGAGCCACGCGGGCCTGGCCCAAGGGCACGACATAATCATCCGCAGGGATATCTTCTTTAATCCGCCGGTAAAGATACTTGTGCTCGAAGAAGATAACCGGATTGTTGTCACGGATCGACGCCTTGATCAACCCCTTGGCGTCATACGCGGTGGCCGGGCACACGACTTTCAGTCCGGGAGCATGCACGAAATACATTTCCGGATTCTGCGAGTGGAACGGACCACCGTGGACGTTGCCACCGCTCGGGCCACGAATCACGATCGGCGCGGGCGCGCCCCAACGATAGTGAGCCTTCGCTACCATGTTGGTGATCTGATTGAAGGCGCAGCCGATGAAGTCCATGAACTGAAATTCGGCCACCGGGCGCATTCCCGTCAGGGCTGCGCCGAATGCCGCGCCGACGATCGCCGATTCGGCGATGGGCGTATCGATCACGCGCTCCGAGCCGAAGCGGTCGATGAAGCCGTCGGTAACCTTGAACGCTCCGCCGTACATGCCGATGTCTTCGCCGATGCAGAAGACGGTCGGATCGCGCTCCATTTCCTCCCAGATTCCCTGGCGGATGGCTTCGAGATAGGTGAGAGTTGCCATGTTTAAGTCGTTGCTGGTAGCTGATGGCTCGTGGCTCGTCGCTTCGAATTCATTTCGCTACTTGAGATGCACCGCGCTCTCGGCGCGGTGCGAGATTCCGCGCTTTCCCGTCTTGACGTTCGGCACCCCGTACTTCGGCTTGATCTCGTGACAACCCGGTTCGCAGTACGCGCCGCCCACGGCGGTCTCTGGCTCTGGCATCGGCGACGCGACGGCGAAGTCGCGATCCGCTTCCAGCTGGGCATCTATTCCCGCGATCAACTTCTCGTGTTCTTCCCGCGCCAGCCACTTCTTGACGTTCACCAGATAGTTCTCAAAGCGCGCAATCGGATCGCGCTTCTTCCAGTACTCGAAAAGCGGCTTGGGAACATACTCGGCCGCATCGTGGATGGCGTGTCCCTTCATCCGCATCATCTTGGCTTCGATCAGGGTTGGACCCTCGCCGCGCCGTGCACGCTCGCAGGCTTCGTGCGCGGCATCGTAAACCTGGCACGCATCGGTGCCATCCACAATTACTCCGGGGATGCCGTAGGCGATCGCCCGCTCGGCAAGGTCTTCCACGCGGAACTGCATATCGGCCGGTGTGGAGTATCCCCACAGATTGTTCTCGACGAACAATACAAGCCCGAGATTCTGCACGGCCGCGAAGTTCAAGCCCTCGTAAGTCACGCCAGTCGACTGTCCGCCATCGCCGATGTACGTCATCACGGCGATGTTCTTGCCCTGCATCCGCGCACCCAGCGCGACGCCCGCAAGCACCGGAATCAGGTCACCGAGGGTCGAGATAGGCGCGACGACGTTACGCTCCTGGATATCTCCGAAGTGGGACGACGCATCGCGCCCCTTAGTCGGCGAGCCAGCCTTCGCCATGTACTGCATCATGATGTCGCGAGGCGAGAAGCCGCGCACTAGCAGCGATCCCTGGTTGCGGATCATCGGTCCGAGCCACTCATCCGGCTTCAGCGCGTAGGCGGAAGCGCACGAGCACGCCTCCTGCCCGAGGCCGAAGTACACCCCGCCCACCACCTTTCCTTGCTTGTAGAGATTCTCAAGCGCCGCTTCCATCTTGCGATTGAGCAGCATCCACCGATAGATTTCGATGCACTGCTGCTTGTTGAGATACTTCGAGTCGCGAATGGGCGGCGCCGGTGCGCTTAGATCGCCCGAGACTTCGTAGCGAACCGTGTCGCCGTCGCGCACCTGGCGCAGCTCAATGGACAGTTTTTCGAGGCGATAGTCGGGAATCGTGTAGGTGCGCTGCTGCGCTGGCGTACGGGCCGACTGATGACCGTTGCGAGAAGCCTTCTCCGTGGCCCTGGGCCGGGACGCTTTGGATTTTGTCTTCTTCGCCATCCCCATTTCGCGCGACGCGGCGCGCCGTCCCACATGCTAAACGCTGGCGCGACTTTTCACCAACTCGTCAGGCCCAGTGTGTCCCGTCCTCGCGATGCAGCTTGCGCAATTCCTCGGCCGGCCGCACAGGAACGCCAACTTTCTCGCCGAGTAATGCCTCGAGCGTTTCGAGCCACAGGATCTGGCTGTGAAACACGCTCCCGAAGTTGCGCGCGACTGAGTGCGCTACGTTCTCAAGGGGAACCGGCTTGCCAACTTCCCTCCCGATTGAAGTGACCGGCTTGTTCGTAATCCCGCATGGCACGATCAGATTGAAGTAACTGAGGTCTGTGTTCACGTTGAGCGCAAATCCGTGCGAGGTCACACCGCGCGAGATGTGCACGCCAATGGCGGCGATCTTGGCCTGCTCCTTTATGTAGGGCACTTGGCGGTTGGGATGCGCCATTGCGCTGTCCCCTTGTTCGCCCGGCTTCTCGCTCCGCACGTTTTCCGTGTATGCCGTCCAGACACCCGTCAGGCCTGCCATCCGCTCCGTCGGAATGCGGAAATCCGCGCCCGTGCGGATCAGGACTTCCTCCAGCCTCCGCACATATTCGATCACTCCCAGCGTCTTGCGCTTCCCGTCTTCCGAGGGAAATCCGCGCAGATCGAAAATCGGATAGCCGACCAGTTGGCCCGGCCCGTGAAACGTGACATCGCCGCCCCGATCGCACTCGAAGACTTCGACTCCGCGCTCCCCCAGCATCTTTGGCGCCGCTAGAACATTCGCGGCCTTGGCGTTTCGCCCCAGAGTGATCACCGGCGTGTGCTCGAGCAGCAGAAGCACGTCGCCGATCCGGCCCTCTTTCCGCAGATCGACGAGCTTCTTCTGCAACCGTAGCCCAGTTGCGTAGTCAATCGTGCCGAGTTGGAGAACGGAGATCACGCGTTCATCGCCATCCCGTACACACTATTTGGATGCATCCAGAATCGCTTCGGCCAACGTCGGATGCCCGTGAATCGTCCACATCAAGTCCGCGACCGTCGCCTCCAGCTCCATCGCCGCTACGGCCTCTGAGATCAACTCGGTCGCTTGTGGCCCGATGATGTGCACAGGATCTCTCCACACTTCGCATCCGACACAACCTTGATGAATCCCTCGTGCTGCCCGACGATCAACACCCGCGAATTCGCCGTGAACGGGAACTTGCCGACTCTCACCTATAGCCAAGTTCCTTAGCTTGGCTTCAGTCAGTCCCACGCTGCCGATCTCCGGGAAAAATGACCAAGACCCAAACTTTTAATTTTATTACACGGAAGAAGCATTCGCGAACCAGGGCCAGCGCGGAGCGTCTCGAAAGAACGTTTACTTATTCCATAGGGCTCTCCGCCGCATTACACTGAGCCACTCTATGGCGAGAACCTGGCGGATAAGGGCGGCGGTGGCGGCTATGCTGGTTCCAATCGGGGTGTTCTTTTCGGGGCCAGTCCTTCTCCACTACTTTGAACCCAAGTTTCTCTCCACCGGACCGAATGGTCCGGAGACACCAGCTAGCGTCGGAGTCATCTACGAAAGGATAGGGATTCCAAGCGCCGACCGCACACTGGACGGTTACCTGGTGATGGCCGCTCGTCCTTGTGAGCCGAAAGTGGCGTTGCTCATCTTCCACGGGGTAATGGAAACAATCTCGGAGTGGGTGAAGGCTCAACGCTTCCTTTATGACCACTGTATCTCATCGGTCGTGTTCGACTACTCGGGCCACGGAAACAGTTCGAGGCCCGGGACCATCAAGAACCTGAACCACGATTCCGCGGCGGCGTACGTATGGTTCGCGGCACGATTCGCGGGAGATTCACGGTTGTGCGTGCTTGGTCATTCTATGGGGAACGGTCCAATGCTTGAGGCTCTCCCAGATTTCCGACCCACGCCCGCATGCGTGGTAGTAGCGAACGCATTTTCTTCCCTGCGGGAGGCGGGCGCCCATCGCGGGACTCCACGCCTGCTTGTTTCAATGATGCCGGATGCATGGAACAACGTGAAAAATATTGAACACACTCGCTCTCCGCTAATGCTGGTACACAGCGACGCTGACCTGGTTAACGCGCTTGCTATGGGCCAACAGATCTTTCAGTCTGCGCCCGAACCGAAAGAAATGGTGATCCAGCACGGCTTCAAACACAACGCTCTTTATAAAGAGCCAAACGACGAATGGTGGACGCCCGTGCTGCGGTTTCTGTATGGGGAGAAAAGATAGTGAGCGTTCGCTGTGGCGGAGTTCCAGACTATGGGGTGGTGGGCGCTTGCTAACCGAGCAACCGCGCGGCCTCTTTCGCGTAGTAGGTCAGGATAATGCTCGCGCCCGCGCGGCGAATTGAAGTCAGCGATTCCATCATCACGCGCTCTCGATCGATCCAGTTGTTGCGCGCCGCCGCTTCGATCATAGCGTACTCGCCTGACACCTGGTACGCCGCCAAAGGAACATCGAAGCGCTCACGCGCAGCGGCGATCACGTCGAGATACGGCATCGCCGGCTTCACCATGATCATGTCGGCGCCTTCTTCGAGATCGGTTTCGATCTCGCGCATTGCTTCCCGGAAGTTGGCCGGATCCATCTGGTACGAGCGGCGGTCGCCGAACTGGGGCGCCGAATCCGCCGCCTCGCGGAAAGGTCCGTAGAAACCTGAGGCATACTTCGCGGCATAAGAAAGGATGGGCGTGTTGCTGAAGCCGGCCGCGTCGAGTCCCTTGCGGATCGCGGCCACTCGCCCATCCATCATGTCGGAAGGCGCGATGATGTCGATCCCTGCCCGCGTCAACGACACGGCAGTCCGCGCCAGCAACTCGAGCGTCGCGTCATTCACGATCTCATATTCGATGGCCGCTGCCGGAGGCGCTGCCACCGCCGCACCCAGCGACTGCGGCGCAGCTTTCACGATCCCGCAATGCCCGTGCGACATATACTCGCAAAGGCAAACATCGCCCATCAGGATCGTCTCTGGGACCTCGCGCTTGATCGCGCGAGCCGCCTGCTGCACGATTCCATCCTCGGCCCAAGCGCCGGTCGCCACTTCATCCTTCTTTTCTGGCAGGCCGAACAGGATCACCGAAGGCACGCCCAGCCGATGCACCTCGTGCACTTCCTTCACGGCCTCGTCCACCGACAGATTGAACACACCCGGCATCGAGCGAACTTCCTTCCGCACGCCCGTTCCGGGGCATACGAACATCGGATAGACGAAGTTCTCCGGAGTCAGCCGGGTCTCGCGCACCATGGAACGGATTGCTTCGCTCTTGCGCAGCCGTCGCAGCCGCGTGATGGGGAACGCCATAGGCTGATTCTAGCAAAGCGAACTGGGTCTGCCCGAGCGGAAAAAGCGGGTGTTCGGCGATTTTTGAGACCACAAGGACGTGTGATCCCGATCACTGTTAGCCGGATATCCTGCACAGGCCACGTGGGGACGGGCGCCCTCGCCTGTTCGGACCGGGCAAAGCACGGCAGGTGGTTTCTTCCCGGATTCCCTAACTGACCTCTAGAGTTGCTCTGCTTCTCGGAAAAACACCAACAGGTACTTCCGTAATCACCTTGTTCTCGGCTGTAATGTCAGGCCAAGCCAGCTTCGCGCATACACTGAGAGGGCGTATGCCCGCCTTCGGCAAACTCGGCAGACCCGGCCTCATCCTCCTCGTTGTGGCGGTGGTTGGGATCACCTGCTTCGCGCCGCGTGGATATCCGCTCACCGTCTTCGGCGACGTGTTCGGTTTCATTCTGCTCCTCGTCACCGCGGGAGCCATGCTCAGCAATGCCATGACACAGCAGCGCGCTCGCGCCTTCTGGGCCTTGTTGAGCGTCGGCTGCTTGATGTGGGCGATCAACCAGTGGGGCTGGACCTGGATTGAGGTCATCCGCAGGCGTGAAATTCCCGATCCTTTCATTGGCGACGTCATTCTGTTCGTTCACATTGTTCCGTTCATGGCAGCGGTCGCGCTGCGCCCGCACCGCCCACTGAAAGATCGCAAGGTACTGCTCGACGCGCTGAATTTCGGGATGTTGCTCGTGTGGTGGGTCTTCCTGTATATGTTCATCGTCTTCCCCGATGAATATGTTCAGCTGAACACCCCCGTCTATAGCAAGAATTACGACCTCTTATATCTGCTCGAAAATCTGGTGCTGGTCTTTGTGCTGGGAATGGTTGCATCGTCCACCCCCGGCAACTGGCGCAGAATTTACTGGAATCTTTTCATCTCCGCCTCGGTCTATACGCTGGGCTCGGAGATGATCAACGCCGCCATCGCGCGCAACCAGTACTACAGCGGCGGTCCCTACGACATGCTGCTGTTGCTTTCGATGGGCTGGATGCTCTGGGCCGCCCTGCTTGCCCGCCGTATTGATCTCGCTCCTTCGCCCGACGACGAACCCGCCAGCCGCTGGGTCGGCTTGGCTCCTCGTCTGGCTACTGCCGCAATCCTTTCACTGCCCCTGTTTGGCCTCTGGGTTGTCTTCAACGATCATGGCCCCGCGCGGCTGCGAAACTTCCGCCTGCTCGTGACGCTCGCCGCGACATTCGTATTAGGCGTGTTCGTTTTCCTGAAGCAGTTCCTGCTCGATCGCCAACTGATCGCATTGCTCGATCAGTCGCGCCAGAGCTACGAGAACCTGCAACGTCTTCAGACGCATCTCGTCCAGAAAGAAAAACTGGCTTCTCTCGGACAACTCGTTGCCGGCGCCGCTCACGAGATCAACAATCCGCTCGCCGCCATCCTCGGATATTCCGAACTTCTGGCCGCTCACACGACTGAGGGCGAGCAGGCCGCCATGGCCGAGAAAATCGGGCAGCAGGCCCGCCGCACCCGCGATCTTGTCGCCGACCTGCTCAGCTTCTCGCAGCAGAACCCTTCCGAAAAAGTTCTGGTCGATGTCAGCGCCCTCGTGCAACGTGCTCTCCAGATGCACGATGCCAACATTCACGGCCGCAATATCCGCCTCGAAACGGATTTGCGCCACGGCCTTCCGCGCATCTGGGGGAACACGAACCAGCTGCTCCAAGCATTCATTCATCTCTCCGAGAACGCAATCGACGCCCTCGGCGACATCGGCGGTGGCGCGCTCCGCGTAAAGACGAGTCTGCAAAATAACGAAGTCGTCGTGGAATTTTCCGACTCCGGCCCAGGCATGACCGAACCCGAGCGCGTCTTCGACCCCTTCTACACAACCAAGCCCGTCGGCAAAGGAACCGGACTCGGGCTCAGCGTGACCTACGGTGTCGTACAAGATCACCAGGGCCACATAAACTGTCAGAATAAGCCTGAAGGTGGCGCCGTCTTTACCCTTCGTTTTCCAGTAGCTTCGCAGGCCGCCTCCGCCGTCCAAGCCGGAAGATCGTAGTTCACGAGTACCTTGAAACATGAAACTTTGAGACCTCGCTTTGTGGTGCGGTAGCCTCACTGCTGAGTCCTTATGTGGCGCGCACACTCTTGGGCGTGGAGTATCACGGGGTTGCACAATGACCTTGAAACCTGGAACCCGAAACTTTGGAACGTCGGAACTTTGTTTCTCGCCCTTCCTGTACCATATTTCCGACGGCACCCGTGACTCTCGCCCACACCAGCGCCCGCGTCCTTGAGTTCGACTCGCTTTGCGAACTGCTGCGCGGATACACTTCTTCTCCGCTCGGCTCCGGCCGCGTATCGGCACTCGCGCCGACCACCGAGCGCGCCTGGATTGAAAACCAGCACCAACTCACCACGGAGATCCGCGAATTTCGCCGTGTCGGCGGCCGCTTCGACTTCTCCGGCCTGCTCGAGGTCGGCCAGCTCCTCGACAAATCCCGCATCGCCGGCGCCGCCCTTGAAACCACCGAAATCCGCGACGTCATCCTTGTCATTGACCGCGCCGCCGAGTGGCGCGAGATCGCGCTCAGCCCGCCCGCCGCCATGCGCTCTACCTGGGACGCCGTCTCCGCGCTCTCCTCCGGCTTTGCCGACTTCACAGAATTCCTGCGGGCGTTCCGCAACAAGATCCAGCCTGACGGCACTCTAGAGGACCGGGCGTCGCCCGAGCTTGCACGCATCCGCCGCGACATCGACAAGCAACGCCGCACCATCCAAGAGTCTCTCCGCAGCTATCTCCGCCGCCTTGCCGAAGGCGAGGTCGTGCAGGACGAACTCATCACCATCCGCGGCGAACGCTTCGTCATCCCGGTCAAGATCGAACAGAAGCGCCGCGTGCCCGGTGTCGTCCACGGCTCCAGTTCCAGCGGCCAGACCGTCTACGTCGAGCCCATCGAGACCATCGAACAAAACAACGACCTCGTGCGCCTTTTCGACGAAGAACAGGCCGAGATCCATCGCATCCTGATCGAGATGACGCGCCGGATCGGCGAGCACGCGGAAGCGATCCGTGCCGCCACCAACATCCTCGCTGAACTCGAACTCCAGTTCGTCAAGGCCCGCTTCGCCGAAGACTACTTTTGCGTCGCCGTCCGCTTCTCCGTAGCGCCGGCGTCCTCGCCGGCTTTCGGTACGGCGTCTCGCCGTCCCTCAGATCACCAGTCCAACGACGATGCCGTGCAATCTTTTTCACGCCTCATCCTCTCTAATGCTCGCCATCCGCTCCTCGAGCGCAATCTCAAGGCCAAAGGCGGACGTGTCGTCCCCATCTCCATCGAACTCGAAGGCGATCGTCGCGAACTCGTCATCACCGGCCCGAACACTGGCGGCAAGACCGTCACGCTCAAAACCGTCGGCCTGCTCGCGCTCATGGCGCAATCGGGCATCCCCGTACCCGCCGACCGAGCCGAGTTCCCCATCTTCGACGGTGTTCTCGCTGACATCGGCGACTACCAGTCCATCGAGCAGAATCTCTCTACTTTCTCCGCGCACGTCACTAACATCGATGTCCTCTCGCGCACTGGGACTGCCGATTCGCTGGTCCTGCTCGACGAACTCGGTTCGGCCACCGATCCTGAAGAAGGCGCCGCGCTCGCCGTCGCCATCGCCGACCACTTCCGCCGCATCGGATGCATCACGATCATCTCCACACACCACACGTCATTGAAGGTGTACGGCGTGAACACGCCCGGTGTCGTGAATGCCTCCGTCGGCTTCGACGAAGCCACGCTGCAGCCGACCTACGAACTCCGCCTCGGCGTGCCCGGCGCCTCTGCGGGCATCAACATCGCGCAGCGCCTCGGACTCAATCCCGAGATCATCGCTGCTGCTCGCGCCCGCATCGGTACGCAGACGCAGGACGTCGCCAAGTTCCTCGACCGCCTGCATGTACAACTCCGCGAAGCCGAAGCCGAACGCGTCCGCCTGCGTACGCGCGAGCAAGAGTTAGAGAAAGAGAAGAGCCGCCTCACCGCCGAAGGCAAGAAAGAACAACAAACCAAGGTCCGCGAGATGGAGAAGAAGCTCGAGACCCTCTTCAAAGACTTCGAGTACCACGCTCGTGAGACCGTGAACGCGATTCAGGATCGCGCTTCGGCGCAGAAGCTCTCCAAAGACGCCGAGCGCCGCATCGCACAATTGCGCCGCGAATTCCGCGAGCAATTCGACTCCACTGTCGTCGCGCATGCCACTGGCGCCGATCGGGGCGACCCGCACGCCCAACCCAGGCTCGTCAAGCACGTCTCGCAAGGCGATACGGTAAAGCTGAAATCCGTAGGCCGCCCCGGCGTCGTCACCCGCCGCATCGACGACAACCATTTCGAAGTCGAAATCGGCGCGATGAAAATGAAGATAGCACGCGACGACATCGCCGAAGTTGTCACTCGCGCCGCCGACTCTCCTATCAACGCGGCCCGCGCTCGCGGCATCTCCGTCTCTTTCGGACGCGACGACGCAAGCATTCCCTCCGAAATCAACGTCATCGGCCGCACCGTCGACGAGGCCACCACTGAGGTGGAAAAGTTCGTCGACCGCGCCTTCCTCGCGGGACTGTCGCGCGTCCGCGTCGTCCACGGCAGCGGCATGGGTATTCTGCGCAAAGCCCTGCGCCAATATCTGCAGAAACATCCGCACGTGGTCTCCGTCACCGAGCCTCCGCAGAACGAGGGCGGCGGCGGCGCAACTGTTGTCGAGCTGCGGGTGTAGAGGAAGGAAGTTTTGATTTCTTCTGTTTCTCGAAGCGTGACTATTCGGAGTAGGCGCGAAAACAACTTATGAAGCTCGCCGGCGAGATCCTTTTCCTCATTGCGACGTACGTCCTCTTACACGTTGGATCTGTTAGCGCAGAATTACTAGGTTTTTTCGCCGAGCCTTTCGCCGCGCTGCCGGTTTCTCTCGGAGAAGTACAGTCGAAGCTAGCGAGCCGCCCCCTCTGGAGAATCCACACTTACGTTGAGAGTTAATTAGGCATCCGAGTCGTGAAATCTCGACACTCGCCCTACACCCCCAGCGCCTTCCCCGCCATCGCCGTCCCTTCCACTCTCGACCGGATCTTCGCGAACGCCGTATCTCGCGAAGTGGACGTGTCGTCCGCAAACGGCGAGAACCCGCAATCGTCGGTGGTTCCCAGCGACTCCGGTGAAATGAATTCCGCCGCCTCCAGCACCCGATCCCGTACTTCTTCCGAAGTCTCAACCTTCGGACTGATCGGATCCGTCACACCCACGAACACCACTTGCCCCGGCTGCAATAGCCCCCGAATCGTGTTCAGTACGCGCTTCCGATCCTTCTCACTTGCCAGCTGAATGTAGAACCGCCCCACCTTCAACTGGAACAAAGCCGGCAGCAGCCCCATGTAGTCCACATCCGCGCTGTGCGTCGAATCCCGATCCCCGCCCGGACACGTGTGCACGCCAATCTTCTGCCACTCGGCATCGCTAAACCCGCTCAACACTCGGTTATTTAACTCGACAAACGCACGCAACAATTCACCCGACGGATCGAGCTTCAACGCCAGCCGTCCTTCCGTGAAGTCAATCTGCACGCACGCGGCATTCGCCTGCAGGCATTCGCGAATGTCTTTCTCCGCCGCCGACACAAGATCCGCCACGAACTCTTCGCGCGTGTATCCATCAATCCCGCTCTGCGGATAAAGAAGGCTCAACGCCGACGCGGAGATCACCGCTTGCTTTACCGGGTGGCGAGCGTACCTCTGCGCGGTCTTCAAGTAAGTCGCCGCATTCACGCCATACCGGAGCGGTCCGCGCGCCAATCGCGGCAGTTGCCGTGTGTGACCATCCGCGAACGGAATGATGACGCCATCCGGCGCGAGGTCGAGCCCGAGCAGCGGATACGTTGCGAAGCTCGGCTTGCTCTGCTCGCCGTCCGTCACGACCGGCGACCCAATCTCTTCCAGCCGGTGAATCGTGTCGTTCACGGCCAAATCTTGCACAACATGCAAACTCTCCGCTGACATCTTGCCAGCCGCGTGAGCCTGCATCGCCGACAGCAATTCTGGAGGCCGAGGGATGCTGCCAATGGGTTCAGTTGGAATGGGCATGGGGCCCCGTCAATTCGAGAATAGAAATCTCACTCGGTGGAATGAGCGAAGACCTTACTTTCAGGAGCCGAACCGCGGCAATACTAGAAAAGGACTAACTCTGCTCCGGTTGTGGCCCGCACACTCCTCTGTTCGGAGTCCCCAGTGTCGTGGGCACTCTTGCATTTCTGTGACTGAGAAAAGCCAAGAAGGTGCCCCAGGTTCGCGTCCGCTTTTTGGACGCTAACCGGTTCAAGATCACTCCTAGGCACCCCCTACTCCAAGGCGCGGTCCCCCATTGCTCGCGCCCTTGTGAGAAGTGGGGAAACCGCGTCCCACCGCTCGCATTTTTTAGAGCACAACCGAAAACCCCCTACCTCATTGGCGTCCCCAGAACCGCGAAGTACGTTCCGCTTCGCTCTCGGCTCGAATGTGCCTCCGCGCGGGTAGGCAGCACTTGCCGTCCGTCTTGCTCAACCGGAGACCACACCTCCGACAAATAGCAGCGGTCGCCATAGCAGCGAAACACGATTCGTCCGTTTGCGCCCGCAAGGTGACCGGAGACGTCATTAGCAATCGCAAACAGCAGCGTCTTACCGTCTTCCTGGGACATGATCCTCACCTGGTGCGACCCGGCCACCATGATGTAGTCGCCGGCTGCGAACGTCTTGCCACTTACGCCAAACGGGAACGGGACGCTCACCCGCACACCACCAGCCTGTGCCCACGTCGGCTCTGCCCACGCTGTCATCCCCGCCAGAAGCACCACTATCAATCGCATCCTCATAAAGTCCTCCGTCGATCGTGAATTGGTTGCCGTTTCGGCCGCTCAGACTCAGCGACTTCCGCGGCGAACCTGCGCAAAAATCGTCGACAACCTCCGCCACAACAATGGAGGGACAGTGATTTGGCTTGGGAACAAATGTGACCAACTAAGCTGCTGAAAAGAAATGTGAACTGTCAGAATATGATCTGGAGGAAACAGCTCTTGAGCCCTCAGCCGGTGTAAACTCTGTATCATTTATAGGGGTGACTCGAATGTCGCAGTCCGCGACCAATCCTGGGGTCCTGCGCTTCGGCCTATTCGAACTTGACCTGGAGGCTCGCGAACTGCGCAAGTCGGGCATTCGCATCAAGCTCCAGGAGCAACCTCTCCAGATCCTCGCGATGTTGCTCGAGCGCCCTGGCTTGATCGTCACCCGCGACGAACTCAAGAAAAAACTTTGGTCGGAAGACACCTTCGTCGACTTCGACCTTAGCCTCAACAGCGCCGTCAAGAAACTCCGGCAGGCCCTGAACGACGACTCGGAAAACCCTCGCTACATCGAGACGCTCTACCGTCGCGGCTACCGCTTCATCGGGACGGTCAACGGTTCCTCGCGGAACGGCGCGACGCATGTCGAGGACTCCCCGCTACTAACCGCAGCGGCCGTTCTTCTGCCAGCACCAACTCCACCTCAGACAGCCGTCACTTCCACTTCCCGAAAACGCCTCCCGCTCTACGGCGGAGCCGTGGGTGCCCTTGCTCTACTAGGCGCCACGCTCTTGCTGATTCCCTCCGGCCCGCCGCGCGTGCTCGGTTACACACAAGTCACGCACGACGGGCTCGCCAAGGGAGGAATATTTACGGATGGCGAACGGCTTTATTTCATGGAATTGCAAGGTTCCCACTTCGTCGTCAGTCAGGTGTCGGTCGCGGGCGGCGAGACCAGTGTCGTGCCCACGCCGTTTGAGAATTCGTTTGTTGCCGACGTCGCATCCGACGGCTCTTCTCTTCTCGTGGGAGCAATTCTTGGCACCAACAAGAGCCCCGAGGTGTGGTCCGTCCCCCTTCCAAGTGGAGCGCCTCGCCGCCTCGGCGATTTCCTGGCTGATTCAGCCACTTGGTCGCCCTATGGGAACCAGCTTTTCTTTTCTCGCGGAGGCGAAGTCTTCCAGGCAAGAAGTGATGGCGCCCAGCCGAGCAAGATCGCCACGGTCGGCAGCCAGGTTTTTAGCCTTCGTCTCTCGCCCGACGGTCACAAGTTGCGCTTCGAAGTCGTCGACACCCGCAACGGCTCCAGCGCGATCTGGGAAATGTACCCCGACGGTTCCAACCTCCACCCACTGCTCCCAGCCTGGAACAGCGAACCTCGGGAATGCTGTGGCAGTTGGACACCCGATGGAAGATATTTCCTCTTTCAAAGCCTCCGCGAGGGCCGGACGAATATCTGGGCCCTTCCGGAAAAATCGTCCTGGTTTCGGAAGCCAAAGCCTGTTCAACTCACGAACGGGCCGCTCAATTTCTACTTTTCCACCGTGAGCAAGGATGGCAAAAGAATCTTCACGGTCGGAGCCCAGCCCCGTTGCGAACTCAGCCGCTTCGATGGCAAGTCTGGCTTCGGAGCCTATCTCGGCGGCGTCTCGATTCGTGATGTGAGTTTTTCTCGCGATGGAAAGTGGGTCGCCTACGTCTCCGTTCCAGAAAACGAACTCTGGAAAAGCAACGTCGATGGCAGCCAGCGGCGCCAACTCACCTTCGCGCCAATGGTGGCGGGTCTGCCTCGCTGGTCTCCCGATGGGACACAACTGGTCTTTATGGGACAGACACCCAAGTCCGGATGGCGCGCCTACCTCGTGGCGAGCGACGGCACCGCCCTGCGACCGCTGATCCCCGACGCTGAGGCCGGATACGACCCTGGCTGGTCACCTGACGGCAAGTCCGTCGTATTGACTCTCAACGACGCGGGCTCGCCGTCCACCATGGCCGACGGCCCAGGCATTGCGATCTATGATCTGCCGTCCGGCAAGCTGTCGATGCTGCCAGGCGCCAAGCAAATGTTCTCCCCGCGCTGGTCTCCCGATGGCCACTACATCGCCGCCATCACCGACGATTCCCAAAAGCTGATGCTTTTCGACCGCACCACCCAGCAATGGCAAGAGTTAATCAGCTTGCCGATGGGCTATCCCACCTGGTCGCATGACGGCCAGTACATTTACTTCGATACGACCCTCACCGAAGACGCCAACTTCTTCCGTGTCCGCATCTCCGACCGCAAACTCGAGCGCCTCGTCAGCCTCAAAGGTATGCGCCGTTACTGGGGCGATCTTGCATCGTGGACCGGCCTGACCCCCGACGACACCCCGCTCCTCATCCGCGACGTGAGCAGCCAGGAAATCTACGCCATCGACTGGGACGCCCCATAAGGTGCTGCGAGCCTTGTGGCTCGGAGACTCTACAACCGCGGGAATACGAAGGTATAGGCCAGTCTGCGACGGCAGTTGCTGAAGACGCTTGAGATTCTTGAAGAGTCGATTCATAAGATCGCCTTGGCACGATCCAGGGAACCTACAACTGAGTTCAGCGCAGAATCCGCAGTCTGCAATTGTGGCTGCAGAGAACTCGCACTACGCAGGTATTGATCGTCTGTGCTGCTCTCTGAGTGATTCTGGACAACGATGGCAGCGGCGACCGGGTCATCGGATGGGCTGTTGACTCTTCGGCCCGAGGCCAGTTGCAACATGTCAGTTTGTTCTTGCTGCTTGGCGTCGGAAAGAGTTCCGCTGGATCCTAGCGACTGACTTGAACGAAAGATCTCTGGCTCACTGCAAGAACGGCGTTTACGGGGACTACAGCACGCGCAATCTCACGCCCCACTACCGGCAGAAATATTTCGATTCCACTGACAATCAATTGCGAGTCACGTCTAGGTTGCGAGGCGGCATTACTTTCACGCGCCTCAACCTCCTCGATGACGCCCGCATGGCGTTCATGAAGAGTATGGATGTAATTTTCTGCTGCAACGTGCTCATCTACTTCGACGTTCTATCGAAACGCCACGTGATTCAGCACTTCTACAACAATCTGTTGCCGCACGGATACCTCTTTCTCGGGCATTCGGAGTCTTTATTCGGGATCACGGACGAATTTCGTTTGGTCCACCTGCCCTCCACGACAGCGTATGTCAAATCTCAGCATCGACAGGCGGTGAGCCGATGACTATGACTGTTTGTTCCAAAGATGTACTACTTGCTCGCCTGGCAAAAGTTGACCAAATGCCAAGTATTCCGGTTGTCGTTGCGCCGCTGTTGCGTTATCTCGAGCAACCACTGGATCAACTCGATGTGCACAAGGTGGTCGATCTACTTTCGCAGGATAAGTCCCTGACCGCCCAGTGTCTTCACATGGCGAATTCGCCACTCTGGGGTCATTGGCAGAAGGTCGACAGCCTACGAAACGCCGTTGTCGCTCTCGGTTTTCAACGGCTTCGAGAAATCGTGATCTCCTGCAGCATCCTGAAACTCGTGCCAGGCAAAGCACAAATCGACCCGATCGTCTTCTGGGAGCACTCTCTCGGATGTGCGCTGGTATGCCGCCAGTTCGCGCGCAGGGTCAATTTTGCAACTCCCGAAAAAGCTTACCTGGGCGGTCTTCTTCATGACATTGGGATCATCGTCAATCTTTGGTTACTGCCGCGAGAATTCGAAGCTGCGCTCGACATGGCCCAGAACCGGAGTATCCCTCTGCACGAGGCAGAATTCGAAGTGCTCGGCTTAACTCACTGTGAGAGTGGCCAAATCCTCGCCCAGCGTTGGGCGCTGACGGACGACATCATTGATGTGGTCGCCTACCATCATCACCCGGAAAAGGCTCACCATCATAAGGCCCTTGCGGCGCTCGTTGGGTTGAGCGATCTCTTGTGCCGCATGGGCGGGATCGGCCATGGGTTCCCGGAAATGCGTCAGGTGAACTTCCTGGAAGAACCCGGCTTCGCTCTCCTAAGAGCTGAGTGCCCATCCTCGAGTGACCTTGATTGGGCGCGATTCACGTTTGAGCTTGAGGGATATCTCGACGAAGTCCGCCGCCTCGTGCGCCAACTTTATCGGCCCACCTGATTCCCTTGCGGCCAGAGATGATTCGCTTTCAGCAGGGAATTTTGACGAGTATTTACTTTGGGCTCGTCAAAAGTGTCTGATTTACATCCAGGGCCACTCTCCTGGTTCCAAGGGTCGCATTCAGATGAAATGGCGTTTCAGGCCCGTCTACGAATACCGTCCCCAAGAACACGGGCTTACCTTCCACGAAACCATACACGGGGACCGCCGTCACTAAGCTTTCGGGTGCATCGGTTTGCACAATGCTTCCGGTGATCGAGACGCCTACCTGCCTTGGAACGTACTTGACGTTCTTCAGGGAGAAGTGAGGAAGAGACACTCCTTGCATCCAGCTGTCGAAGAACCAGTCTAACGACTTCCGTCCTTCATAGCGCAGCGACGAGGGAAGATCCTCGGCAAACAAACCGAGTAATTCCACTGTCGTAACTTCCTTTCCGGCATAACGCTCACGCAAGCGCCTTAATATCCGTACGAACGGTTCTTCGGCTTGCCTGCGCTGGCCTCGCGATTCCTTCGATTCAGCGTCCAAAAGCATGTAACGCAGCATATGGAATAGCCATGTCCCACGCCCGTAGCTGACCGCTTCATATCCGTTAGGAAAATGGGAAGAATTCAAGCGTTGTCCCAATGTGACTGGCCCGGCACTGAAGAGCGGTTCTCCCTCCTTATTCTTCTGGAGAAGGTCGTTGCGGTAGCGATCCATAACCTTGCGAAATTCTTGGGGGCTCTGCGTCTCCAACATCATTAATGCGGAATAATTTGCCAAGGCTTCTACAATCCATTGATCACGATAGCTATGCCATCCGACGAGGTCGCCCCACCACTGATGTGCGACCTCATGCGGCAGAACCAATCTATTAAAGATTTCCTGCGTTTGATTTAAATGCAGGTCTGTTTCTTGACTCGGAGTAAGGAAGGAAAAACTGGTGAGGAAAACAAGTCCCGGCCACCCCTGGCTGATCTCTCCCGGCATTTGTGTTAGTTCGAGAGAACTGTAGGGATACGGACCGAATCGCTTTGAAAAATAGTCAAGCGATTGTGCAGCCCGATCGGCGACCATTTGTGCATTTCGCGCCGGTGAAGGGGTCTCCTCTGTGCGGAGAATTGAGCCCGGCCGTGGGCGTCCGAGCCGAGTATCTGGCACTACTGTAATTTCCTCAGATCCATGTGGAAAGGTGCGCTCTACCCCCTTGGAAGCGTACACGGTCACATCGACATCCGCCGCCCGAGTTCCCGCTCTTTCATATTTGCCGAGATTAAAACCCGAGAGTGTGCTCGCGCGCTCCGTCAACCAGCGCGTCACCTGCTCGCCCGAAGCTTGGCCCGACGTCCTGTTCTCGGTGACGGAGGTTGGATTTGATTTTTTCCCGGTCGCAACGAGTGTCCAGTTTGGCGGGTAGTGGAATTCCAGATCGAAATTCGCCATCTGCAGTCCGCGATTGGGGTACCAGGTACCCTTCGCGCCGACATAGAGGAGGCCGCCACCCGCGTCAGACAACACGTCACCCCCGTATGTAAATTGCATAAGAATGGTCTGTCCGGCTTGAAGATCTTGAGGAAACACGACAGCGACAAGATCATTCCCGCGGCGAGCTAACTGGGTCCCGTCGATTGCAGTGTTATTAATAAACTCAACGGGTTGTCCATCAACTTGAACCTGGTGTACATGAAGAAAGCGGGACAATTCGAAGAGGACCGTTCGCGCTCCCCCTCGCCGAACACTTATCTTTAGCTGCGCGTCCGCGTTGAGGCTAGTCGGAGGCTTAACATCGACGAGGATTTTGTAGTCAGAGATCTTGAGGTCGTCACTGGCTTGTTCCAGACCTTGAGGCTGACCGGAACTCGACTTTTGGGTGTTGAGCGGAAAAGACGCCCAGAGATTGTAGTAAGTGGCTCCCTGACGGGTTTGAAGTTGACCTGCCCAAATCTGCTCGGCCGCCATCGAATCGAACCCCACGTCGAATGTGCCGAGCTTTAGCCCCTGGAAACGCGCATGGAGCATACGATCGGAACCCGGATCGTCCATCCCGTTTGATTTCCGATGCTCTCCACCAACAACGCCCCGCGTTGGCAACGAGTGACTGAACGTGGCCAATAGTCTGAGGGCGTCTGAGTCGGCGAGGTTGCGTGCTGTTTCGTCCCAGCGCGAGGCAAAATCCTTTGCATCATCGGCCGGCCTCAGGTTCGGCCGTAAATCGGAAAATGTCTGGTCGTTGAAGCGCAGATACGCGGTCGCAAAGCGCTCCTCCAGAATGGCCATTCCGGTGAATAGGGTCATCGAAGCACGCTCAACCTGATCCGGCGGAGTAAGCAATACCTCTCCCTCACCCTCAAAGAAGGCTCCGGTCACGTGGCCGTCAATGCTGGTGGTGAGCGAGATTTCGCCGTCTTCCAGGGTTATATGCAGTGCCGAACGGTCGATAGACGCTCCCCGGACGCGAAAGGTGAGCGAAGCGTCCAAACCCACACTTGCTAAGCGCCGATAAAGAGTCTCGGCAGGCTTAGAGGCAGTCGATGCATTCGCCTCTTGCCAATGAACTGCCTCGCAGCACGTGCCGGCTGGTTGTAGCCCTGGGGCGGTTCCGATCAAGAGCAGGCTGAAAAAAAGCGATTGTCCAAAGGTCAAGGTCGTTACTTGAGTCACCTACGGGGTCTTCGCACTGGTTGCTAGAATGCTCCCGAATGGGCTCTCGTGTCATCTTCTTTTGGGTTTTCGCGGCTTTTCTGGTCGCGACGGCCGTATGCTCGTTCGCCGACGTAATCCATCTTAAGAATGGACGGAAGATCTGGGCCGATCATGTCCGCGAAAACGCGGCCAAAATTGAATATGACGTCGGCGACGACTCATACGCTATTCCGAAGTCCTCGGTCGAGAGCATTGAGGCCGGAGGATCGCCTCCAGCGTATGCCTCGTCGTCCCAAGGGCAAGCGAATTCCAAAGAACTACCCGCGCTGGCTCTCGACGATACTCTGACCGGACACGCAGATCTGGCGTCGAAGGTAGTTCATGACGGTAAGGTCGACGACGAAGCTCTGGACGCACTGGAAAAAGAAGGTAAACCGGAACTGACCGCGACGGCTTATTTTCTTGCCGGCAAGCACAGTTTTGAACATGGGAATCTACCGCAGGCGAAGCGCTACTTCGAGACAGCACTCCGTTTTCAACCTTCCAATTCAACCATTTTGAACTATTACGCGATGGCGCTCATCCGGTCCGGCAACCCAGCCGGTGCCCTGTCGTATGCACAACAATCAGTTCGGGCTAATCCGAATTCACCCGACGCCTATACGGTGCTCGGTTTTGCCGAGTTCTCCGCGGACCGGACCAAGGATGCGATCAGAGATTGGAAGCGATCGCTTGAGCTGCGCCCTGATCCGGTGGTTGAACAATTCCTTGCCAAAGCTCAACGCGAAGCCAATACCGAGGCCGATTTCTCGCAAAAAGAAAGCAGTCATTTCACTCTGCACTACGAAGGCAAACAGACATCTGAAGAATTCCGCCGGCAGCTGATCGCCACCCTCGAGTCGCAGTACGACGACTTGGTACGGGAACTTGGTGTTGCCCCACGTGCCAGCATCTCGGTCACGCTCTATACCGAACAATCGTTCTTTGATGTCACCCACGCGCCTTCCTGGTCTGGTGCAGTGAATGACGGGAAGCTGAGGATACCGATCAGCGGCCTGTCGTCTGTGACTTCGGATTTGGCGCGAGTCTTAAAACATGAGCTGGCTCATTCGTTCGTGAATCAGGCTTCGGGCGGACGGTGTCCTACATGGTTGAACGAAGGTATTGCCCAATCGGTCGAACCGAAAAGTCTCGCGTCGAATGGCCGCCGTCTGGCTCAACTCTTCCAGGCCCAGCAAGCTATCCCTTACAACGCCCTTGAAGGGAGCTTCATGCGCTTTTCCCCGGTTGAGGCCCTCCTGGCCTATGACGAGTCGCTGGCAGCCGTTGAATACATCAACGAGACCTATGGGATGAGCGACATTCAACGAATCCTGCAAAGACTCAGCGAGGGCAGTTCGACCGAAGCCGCGCTTCGCGCATCGATTCATTCCGACTACGGCCAGTTAGAGTCGGAGGTCGGGAAATTCCTCTCCAGCAGATACGGGCAGTAAAGTACACGCGACCTCTTTCTGTAGCCACTCGAGTTCGCTATTCTGCTTAAGTCCGCTCGGGTCCCATGAAATCTCTGCCGCACAAAAAACGAAAGCACAAGCATGGCTCCGTCGCACCAATCGGAGTGACGTTCCCGAAACTTCGAAATGGCGAGATCGCCGCAGTGGCAACTGGTGGAGACAAAAGAAACTTCTGCGATTCGTTCCGGGCGAACTCAGTGCGCGTGTTGTTCGGATTGCTCGAATTCTCTGGGCACCTTCACCAAACCTCCAAACTCTTCCCCATCGTTCAGGAGACGTTTCGAACCGCCGGTATGCAGGCTTTCTCGGCCCGCGACATTAACGAATCGGACGCAATGACCGAAGTTTGCTTAAGGCTGAATCGATCGCTCATTGATGCGACAGGACGCGCACATGCGTGTCCAGCTTTTTTGGGATGCTACAACGAAGACTTAGGGACGGTGTGTTATGTCAACGCCGGACACATCCCAGGATTGGTGAAGCATTCGTCAGACTTTTCCGAACTCACCGCCACCGGCCTACCCTTTGGACTCTTCTCTCATACCACGCTCGAGGCGGGAATCATCGCGCTCGAACCCGGCGCGGCGATGATTGTCGTGTCAAAAGACGTTGTCGAGGCGGAATCGCGCGGGGAAGCGTTCGGACTTCGCGGCGTTTCAGCATCCCTGCGGAATTTCGACGGGGAGAGCGCTCAGGATCTGTGTATTTCCATAATTCAGGCGGCGCAACAGTACTCAAGAAAAGCCAAAGTCCATGAACTCACCGCTCTTTCGCTGATTCGGAGAATCACTTAGCGCGTTTTTGACTCACCTTGGAATGAGGTTTGGGTGCCGTTGGAGGATTGTCCACTAGCGGAGCAATCGACTCTGCTGTGACGAAAATCGGATTGATGTCCGTGGGAATACTTGAAAGCTTTTCAAAAGCTCTCTTCAGGACGGGTCGCACAACTCCAAGATTGTCGAGCATCTCCTTCGCTCCGGCGTAGTTGCCTTCGGCCTCGAGGGTAAGCAAGTCGTGGTCAAGATCCTGTACCGCGCCCTTTACCTTGCTCATATCAACATCGAACGTTCCGTCCCCATGCTCGACGAAGGCACCACGATCGGACAGATAGTTAAACTGAACGGCCATCCCTTTGCCGTGAGCATCATTGAGTCCGAAGCGCAGGCTGCGAAATGCCGAAGCGAGAAATGTCGTGTAGAGCTGCCTCTCGGCCGCTTCGTCCGATGGTAAGACGCGCCCAATTTTCATTTCGCTCGCATGGTCCATCAGGTATTGCAGCGCGAATAAACCCGTTACGTCAGCCTTTGCTTCTTCGATGGCACTGTAGAGTTCCTTCAATTCTGCTCTCGGTGTTGTCGCCCGACCATCCACCGTAATCTGGTGTGGTCCCAAACCGTGCATCAGCTCATGCGCCAGGATATGGGTGAAAAAAGAATTGAAACTGACATCGATCATCGCCTTCTTCGAGAGCGTTCGCATCGCGATGGGGACCAGCACCGTGCGGAACTTGGCTTCTTGCACATTTTTCAGCATGACCCGCTTGCTGCCCTTTTGTTGAACTATACGCTCGTCGTTGGGGAGGTTGTATGCCGCGGTCTGGACCCCATGGGCTCCGTCTCCGGAACTGATGATCTCGTCCACGACGCGGATTGGCGCGGCAGCTCCAAGTTTCGGATTCCGGTAGTTCGGATCGATCGGGAGGTTGTCTTCTATCTCCTGCAGGTGTTGTGTGAATGCCGACAGCTTCGCTGTCTCCTCATCATCCCGCAGGTTGATGTAGGCCTCAAACGATGCCTTGTATCCGAAGAGTTCGTCGTTGTAGGTCTCGTAGGGGCCGATGGTCACATCCAACGGGGCATCGAGGTCCATCCAAGCAAGATCGCTCTCATAGTAGTCGTTCGACAGAAATGCGTCAGCGCGCGCCGACAAGAACTTCTTCAGAGACGAATTATCTGTGAGATCCGCGGCCTCGTGAAGCAACGGCGCAGCCTGCTCGAGTTCACTCTTGTACTCCTCGCTGTAGGGAACGGCGACAAGGCTTCCACCTTTCTTGTCCTGCCACCGGATTACTGTAAAGAAGCCCTTTGCCTTCTCTTGCTCGTCAGCGGGCAGACCCGCTACCCATCTTTCAAAATCCTCTTTCGACATCTCGGCGGGATAAAAATTCGAGCTCACTAATTTGCGAGGCGGCACGCCTGGCAAGAACGCCTTGTATTCGTCAATATCGGACCATGGCCCTTTGTTGAGCCAAAAGTAGCGAAATCTTGCCTTCCCAAGTGGGGTCTTATCCTGTTGCAGCTTCGAGTAGAGCTCCGGATTGCCGCTCCACAACTGTTTCAGAAAGATGCGATCGAGCACACGCGCTGCCTCGATCAACTTCGCGAGCGCTTGTCGATCCCCTTGCGATAAGGCTGAAGTTTCGACCCGCAGGGGCGTTTGGGCGAAACGGTTCGTCATCGTTTCGAGTTCGGTAAGACCCGGCGTAGACGAGTGCTGAGGTTTCGTATTTCCCGCCCCAAACAAGGCCAACGAACCCGAAATCAGAAAGAAAATCGCACATCCGAAGGCCTTCACGCGTATCACCTCCGGTATCGATGGTAAAAAGCTCGCCAAGTCAGACCCTTATGATATCAGCAGGGTAGCTGGCACCATTCATCCCGGGGGCGTACAATTTTCCGAAAGGACGAAATTCCCAGGAAGGTTGGATGTCTGGCCTTCCCCGGAACTCTGCACTTTCCATGAAAAAAGCTTGTTTGGTTTTAGTGCTTCTTTCGATACTCCCTGCGCTTCTTGGTGCAGACACGGTGGTGGAAGAGATCGTCGCTCGCGTAAACAATTCCATCATCACGCGTTCCGACTACTTGCGCAGTAAAGAACAGCTCAAAGATGAAGTCAAGACTCAGGAATCGGGCGGCAATTCCGACAAAGCTTATGCCGACCGCGAGAAGGATGTCCTGCGAGATTTGATTGATCAACAACTGCTTCTCGAAAAGGGCAAGGATCTCGGCATCACAGCCGATACGGAGTTGATCAAGAAGCTCGACGAAATGCGCAAGCAGATGAACCTGGATTCCATGGAAGAGCTGGAAAAGGCTGCGACGGCGCAGGGCGTGTCCTACGAAGACTTCAAGCAAAATCTCCGTAATCAGATCATCACTCAGCAAGTGATCGGACGTGAAGTAGGCTCGCACCTGTCGATGAGCAAAGAGGAAGAACAAAAGTTCTACGAAGAGCACAGGAACGAAATGGAGCAGCCAGAAGAGATCCGTCTGAGCGAAATCCTCGTCGCTCTTCCCAAGCCAGCTCCGGCCAAAACGGAAGCACCAAAGTCGGGCACAGATACGCCCGTCAGCGTCCCACTCGCTGCCGCCGGATCGCCGCCTGTCGCTGAACCTGCTCCGTCAGAAGCGGAACAACTTGCAGCAACCGAAGCCAAAGCCAAGAGCTTCCTCGATCAGATCAAGAAAGGCGCAGCATTCGAAGATGTCGCCAAGAAGAGCTCAGATGGGCCAACGGCATCTCAAGGCGGAGATCTCGGCCTTTTCAAGCGCGGAACGCTGTCCAAAGAACTGGAAGACACCACCTTCGCCATGAAGGCCGGTGAAGTCACGGACGTCATTCGAACAAAACAGGGCTTCGTAATCCTGAAGGTGACTGAGCACCAGATGGCGGGAATTCCTACCATGAAGCAGATGGAACCCAGGATTCAGGACGCACTCTATTATCAGAAGCTTCAGCCAGCATTGCGCGCGTATCTCAAGAAACTGCGCGAAGAAGCGTATATCGACGTTCGCTCCGGCTACGTCGATACTGGTGCTAGTCCGAACCAGACCAAGCCTGTCGAGACGGCCAGTAAAGACGCTAGCAGCAAGAACTTGAAGAAAAAGAAAAAGAAGAAAATGCTGGTGCTCTAAGAGTAAGATTTCAGAAAAGTGTGGCCATCTTCCCTTCATACTGAGAACGGTTTGCCAAGAATCGCTCAGCGGGGCATCAGACCGCAGCGGCCGCGGCTCTCATGAAAGACTTCTTTATCACCGATTGCGGGCAGCAAGAAAACAAGGTCATCACCTCGACATTTGTGGTCGTTTCAAAGCAGGTGAAACCGAAGAAAACGGGCGACCCCTATCTGGCTTTGACCCTCGGGGACCGGACCGGGCAAATCGAAGCGAAGATGTGGGACAACGTCGAAGATGCGCTGGACGCATTCGAGCAGGATGATTTTCTTAAGGTTAAAGGCCTCATCAACAAGTACAAGAATCGCTTTCAGCTGACGATCCACAAATTGCGGCGACTGGGCGATTCGGAAATTGACTATTCGGACTACCTTCCCAAGACCACGAAGAACATCGATGAGCTGTGGCAGACGGTGGCTGAATTCGTCGCAAGTTTTCAGGACCCTCACCTGAAACGGCTGCTGCATGCATTCATGGAGGATTCGCAGATTGCGCAGGCATACCGCAACGCTCCTGCAGCGAAAACCTTGCACCACGCATATATCGGCGGCTTGCTAGACCACGTCGTGTCACTCTTCCGCTCCTGTGACCTGGTTTGCCGTAATTACCCTCAAGTCAATCGGGACCTGGTGCTGGCGGGAGCATTTCTCCACGACGTCGGCAAAATTCACGAACTGACCTACACTCGATCGTTCTCTTACACCACGCGGGGACAACTGCTCGGGCACATGGTGATTGAGCTGGAGATGCTACAAGAAAAACTCGCTCGGATTCCCGATTTTCCAGATGAACTTAAAACATTGCTTGAGCATTTGATCATCAGCCATCACGGTGAGTATGAATTTGGCTCACCCAAGCTTCCGATGTTTCCCGAAGCTCTCCTACTGCACTATATGGACGACCTTGATTCCAAAATGGAAAGCATGCGGGCCCACTTTGAGCGTGAATCAGAGACTGAAAGTCCTTGGACGAGCTACAACGCCTCACTTGGTCGGCCTCTCTTGAACAGTACGAAATTCCTGTCCTCCAAAACAACCGGTGCGACTACGCCGGCGAGTGGCGAACAAATCGAAGCAACTGTCGTCCAAAGCGAGACATTGACAATACCTGGAATGGAACTCGCACAGTCCGCCACGGAAACGCCGATAGAGGTCGCCCAAGAGCAAAACAAAGCCTGAGGTATTTCACTGAGCTTTTAACAATGAGGGCCCGCTTGCAAAGCGCTCGTTTGCGGTGGGCAGCCGGGTTCGGGTACATTCTGCCGATTGGAGGTTATTATGAAACCCCGCATTCCCATACTCGCGCTAAGCGTATATCTGTCGTTTGCTCTTCTTGCCTGTACCAGCAAGCCGCCTGCAACTGATGCAAACAACACAGCCGGTGGAAACGATACATCGAATTCCGCCTCCACCAACCCCGCCTCCACCAATTCTCCCGGTAACACGATGGGGAGCGGCGGAAGAATGGGAGGCGAGGTTAAGGAAGCCGCACGCCAACCGCTTGTTGTGCCAGCGGGAACCGTGATTACGGTGCGGCTCGGCGAAACCCTCAGCTCAAAGGCTAGCCAGTCCGGACAAACTTTCACCGCATCGGTCGTAACCCCAGTGGATGTAGAAGGCAAAACCGTGATTCCTGCGGGAGCTTCAGCGACGGGTAGTGTGGTAGCTGCCCAAGCGGCAGGCAAGTTTAAAGGAGCCTCTCTGCTGCAAATCAAGCTTGACAGCGTCACGATCGAGGGCCATTCGCACTCTATCGAGACTTCGTCGGTTGCTCGATCAGAAAAAGGGAAAGGAAAGCGCACGGCGACGATGATTGGCGGCGGTGCGGGGGCCGGCGCTCTCATCGGCGCATTAGCTGGAGGCGGCAAAGGTGCGGCGATTGGCGCGCTCGTGGGTGGCGGTGCCGGTACCGCTGGTTCCGCTTTCACGGGCAATCGGGATGTGACGTTGCCGGCTGAATCCGCGGTGAGTTTTAAGCTTGAATCGCCGCTTGAAATTCAGCGCTAGTTGATAATCCCAACTGTTCTGCGGAGAGTCCGCCCCCGGAGTGCGCTTCGGGGGTTTCGTTTTTGCAAGGGTCCGCCGGCGAGGTAACGAAGCGATGATCAATTTTTCTGGTCTCGAAGTCCTGACATTTGATTGTTACGGGACACTCATCGATTGGGAAACCGGGATTCTGTCTGCGCTACGTGGCACTTTATCGGCGCACGGTGTTTCACTCCCGGATGCAGAAGTTCTCCGGTTTTACGGCGATTTTGAGGCCGAAGCTGAGGAAGGCCCGTATCGCGAATACCGTGAAGTGCTACGCTCGGTTGTTCGCTCTTATGGAGTACAGTTTTCGTTCTCGCCTTCAGCTTCGGAAATCGAGGCGCTCCCCGATTCTCTTCCGGAGTGGCGCCCTTGGCCCGACACGGTAAGCGCGCTGCAGAAGTTGCAAACGCGCTATAAGCTTGCCGTAATTTCGAATATCGACGACGACCTGTTCCGGTTGACACAGCGAAATCTGCCAATCGACTTCCAAAGTGTTACGACGGCAATGCAGGCTCGTTGCTATAAACCGGCGCTGGACATTTTTAGGTTGGCACTTGCCAGAACCGGGAGTCCCTCTCAAAAGGTGCTGCATGTTGGGCAGAGCATCTACCACGATGTGTTGCCGACAAAATCACTTGGGCTTTCGACCGTTTGGGTAAACCGCCCGTCGCGTCGTGATGGGGTTGGTCCAGTTAAGAAAATTGGCGGCACACCGGATTGGGAGGTACCTGATCTCGAAACCCTGACAAAAGCTGCTCTTGACTGAGCCTGCAGATCGCCGAAACACGGATGCCTCGCGCTAGAACCCGGCGGGTACCTTGACAATCTTCCGCCGAATTGCGCAGTGGACCAGTTCCGCCTTGTTGTGGATGTCGAGCTTGCGCATGAGATTGAACTTGTGCGCTTCGATCGTTTTTAAGCTTAGTCCGAGCATCCCGGCGATCTTGCGGACGGTGTTGCCCTCAGCCAGCAGCTTCATCACTTCCTGCTCGCGCGGAGTGAGGCTCGATTTTGCAGAGCGCAGAGGGGTCTGCCCAAGCTTGCCATTGTCGATCAGGCCTCCTAAGACTTCAGGGCTAACGAACTTTCCTCCCTGATGAACTTCTCGCAAGACGCTGATCAGCTTGGCCGCCGGAGTGTCTTTCAACAGATATCCCGAGGCACCTGCTTGGAGCCCCTCCATGACATAATCCTGGTCCTCATGCATGGTGAGAAAGACAACTCGCGTAGCTGGCAGATCGCGTTGAACAATGCGGGCGGCCTCGAAAGAAGAAAAACCGGGCATCCCAACATCCATTAGAAGAATATCCGGCCGCAATTCCATCACACTCTTCAACGCTTCCGCTGCGTCGCCCGCTTCTCCGATGACCTCTACATCGCTTTCATCTTGAAGGAGTCGACGAATTCCCTGACGTACGAGGGCATGGTCGTCAGCGATGACGCATCGAATTCTGGCTCCAGCCGTAGTTTCTGACGTGGCCTGCTCGTCCAGATACACTATTCCTCCTCGGCCAGAAAGATTCGGGAAGTGGCACACACCGTGGCGGGAAGCCGGAGCGGAGCGGCTTTTGTGCTAGATGACTGCTGTAATTGTACAAGCGCATCCCTTCGCTGTCACGATAGGAAGTGTTGATTTTCTGCGCTCCGGCAACCCAATTTCAGGGCCCGAATCATTTAGAATCAGACGCTTATGCTTCGGTACTTCACATCCGGGGAGTCACACGGAGAGGCCCTGGTGGCCTTTTTGTCAGGGTTACCGGCTGGCCTGAAGGTAGACGAAGCGTTCGTCAACCGGGAGCTTTGGCGCCGTCAGCAGGGCTACGGCCGCGGTGGTCGGATGAAGATCGAAACCGACACAGTCCACGTGCTTTCCGGCATTCATCATGGCATAACGATTGGTTCACCAATCGCTGTACTCCTGGAAAACAAGGACTGGAAAAATTGGCAGGAATCCCTGCCAGTTGGAGAGGGCGATCCTGCGAAGCATAAGGCGGTGAAGTCCCCGCGGCCTGGCCATGCGGACCTCGCTGGCGCTCTGAAGTACAACTTCCGAGAGGCACGCTACGTGTTGGAGCGAGCGTCCGCGCGGGAATCCGCTGCACGAGTCGCAATCGGAGCTCTGGCGAAGCTGTTCTTGCGGGAGCTTGGGGTGGAGGTCCTCAGTCACGTGATTTCGGTTGGTGCTGTCGCGCTTGAAAAAGAAGTTCCCTGGAAGGAAATTCAGGCGATAGCGAGCAAGTCCGAGATTCTGTTAAGTTGCGCCGATCGGGATGCGGAACAGCGCATGAAGGAAGAAGTCGACAAGGTTTTGAAAACCGGTGATTCAGTGGGCGGAGTCTTCGAGGTTGTCGCTCACAATGTGCCTCCCGGTCTCGGAACGTACGCTCAGTGGGACGAGCGGCTTGATGCGCTCCTCGCGGGCGCCGTGATGTCGCTTCAAGCCGTAAAGGCAATCGAAATCGGTTCGGGAATCGCCGCGGCGGCATCACCGGGTTCGGCCGTCCATGATGAGATCGCCTATGATGCAGAGGATCGGTTCACGAAGTTCAGCCGTTCCCGCAACAACGCTGGCGGGATTGAGGGGGGCGTATCGAACGGCGAGGAGATTCGCGTCCGGGGCTATCTGAAGCCGATTTCGACGCTGCGTCGCCCGCTTCAATCCGTGGATTTCGAAACTCGGGAAGCCGTCAAGGCGGCCTACGAACGGTCCGATGTCTGTGTCGTTCCGGCGGCCGGTGTCGCCGCGGAGGCAATGGTAGCCTTAACGCTCGCCCGATGCGCGCTGGATAAGTTTGGTGGCGACTCGATGGTTGAGACGTGCCGAAATTTCCGCGGGTACCTCGAGCAATTGAAAAACTACTGAAACTAATTTTCGACTGCTTGCATGATCTATCCCATCGTTAAATTTGGCGACCCCGTTCTGGAAAAGCAAGCCGAGCCGGTAACTATTTTCGACGATGACCTCAAGAAACTTGTCGACGATATGTTCGAGTCGATGTACGCGGCGCACGGCGTCGGTCTGGCCGCCCCTCAGATCGGCATCTCGAAACGCCTCGCCGTAATTGATATCACCTTCAAAGAGGATCCCTCGGCCAAACTCGTCCTTGCGAACCCGGAAATCCTACACACCGAAGGGCGCCACACCCAGAATGAGGGATGTCTAAGCATTCCCGACTTTCGAGAATCCGTAACCCGGCCGCGAACCGCGACCATTCGCGCTCAAGATGTGGATGGGAAGTTTTACGAAAAAACCGGCGAAGAACTCTTGGCGCGCGCTTTTCTGCACGAGACGGATCATCTGAACGGAAAGCTGTATATCAGTCACCTGAGTGCCTTAAAGAGAGATTTGATCAAGCGCAAAATCCGAAAGCTCATAAAGGCGGGCGAGTGGTAGGGCCGACACCGATGAATCGTCCGCTAAGAATCGTATTCGCCGGGACCCCGCGTTTTGCTGTGCCCACTTTTGAAGCGTTGATCAACGGTAGCTTCGACGTTCGACTCGTGGTGACTCAACCCGACCGGCCTAGTGGACGGGGACTCGAACTCTCAGCGTCGCCAGTAAAAGAGAGTGCTTTAAGGCACGGCGTTTCCATCGCGCAGCCTGACAAGATCAAAAGCAACGAGCCATTTCGGGCGCAACTCGAAGGGCTCTCTCCAGACGCCATCGTCGTCGTTGGCTATGGTCGGCTCATCCCACAATGGATGATTGACCTGCCCGGGTTCGGTAACATCAACCTGCACGCCTCGCTGCTTCCGAAATATCGCGGAGCGGCACCGATTCAATGGGCGATCGCACAGGGTGAAACCGTCACCGGCGTCACTACGATGCGAATTGACGCTGGCCTCGATACTGGTGACATCCTTCTTCAGCGTGAACTCGCAATTGGGCCCGATGACACGGCAGGAACGATAGCGCCGACGCTGGCCGAGATCGGCGGCCAACTGATGGTCCAGACGCTTCGAGGACTTCAAGCGGGCACGGTGCAGCCTCATCCTCAGGACAACGCACAAGCAACGCTTGCGCCCATTCTGAAGAAAGAGGATGGGAAGGTTGACTTTGGGCGATCTGCCAATGAGATATGGAACCGGCTTCGAGGATTTTTTCCATGGCCAGGAGCGTACACGACATTTCGCGGCAAGACGTTTCACCTTTGGCGAGCAAGGCCGATGACTACCAAAGTTCCGAGCGCCGAGCTTAAAGTGGATGGCGGTCTGGCCTTCGTTGGTTGCGGGAACTCATCGCTTGAATTATTCGAGGTGCAGATCGAAGGGAAGAAACGAATGTCATCGCAGGACTTCATAAATGGATACCGGCCGAAGACGGGCGAGCGACTGGGTGATTGATAGCGCGAATACTCACGTTTTTCACGCGACATTTCGCACCTCCAGCCCTTTGCGATAAGAGGGTTACCTCGAATGTCCGTCTCTCCCGCACGCCTCACGGCCTTTAACATTCTTCTTCGAGTCTCGAGGTATGACTCCTATGCCCAGGAACTGCTCCATTCAGAGCACTGCGCAGATCTTTCTCCAGCGGACATGGGTCTTACTACCGAACTGGTGATGGGTGTTCTTCGCTGGCAAGCGGCGCTTGACTCAGCGATTGCGAAATGGGCTTTCCAGAAAATAACGAAGCTTGACCCCGAAGTTCTCATTGCCCTGCGACTCGGAGCTTACCAATTAGGGTGGCTGGACCGCATTCCGACCCATGCCGCCATTCACGAAAGCGTTGAGTTGGTGAAGACGGCGCGCAAGAGGTCAGCCGGGCCCTTTGCAAATGCGATTTTGCGAAGACTTTCTGAATCACGGACCCAAATCAAGCCCGACTCCATCAACTCCGCTTCCACCGTAACGGCGCTGGCAAATATCTCTTCACATCCGCAATGGATAGTCCACCGCTGGATCGCGAGGTTTGGATGGGATGTTGCACGGAAGATCTGCCAATACGATCAGCGGGTCCCTGCGACAACGATTCGGTTTAGGAACTGTAATGTGGAAGAACGACTCCAAAGCGAGGGTGTGACTCTGGCACCAGGACAGTGGCTGACCAGCGCCCGTCGGATTATGGCCGGCGACATAACAGCAACCCGGGCCTCTGGCGAGAATCTTGTTGCAATTCAGGATGAGGCCTCACAACTAGTAGCCGCGATGGTTGGCTCAGGATCTCGTATTCTTGATTGCTGCGCAGCCCCAGGCGGAAAGACCTGGGCAATCGCAGATCGCAATCCACGAAGCCTGATCCTCGCTGTCGAATTGCATCATCATCGCGCCCATCTTCTGAAGAAACGCGTTACGGCGCCCAATGTGCTTGTCGTTAATTCAGACGCACGCACTTTACCGACGAACTCACAGTTCGATCGGGTTTTGGTCGATGCCCCGTGCTCTGGAACGGGAACGCTGGCACGGAATCCGGAAATCAAATGGCGCCTCACGACCTCGGATTTGGCCGACCTAAGCGCTCGCCAAGGGGAACTTCTGAAATCTGCAATGGAGCGAGTCAGCCCGAATGGGCGATTGATTTACGCAACCTGCTCCCTCGAAAGCGAGGAAGGCGAAGGCGTAATCGAAAGCGCCCTACGCGACAATTCAGCGTTTCGCATCGCAAGCATAGGTTCAATCTTGCAGGAGCTTGTCGAGCAAGGTGAATTGGTGTCAGAGAATTTCACATCGTTGATTCACGGAGAGTTTTTGCGAACTATTCCCGGGATACATGATTGCGACGGTTTTTTCGCCGCCGTGTTGGAGCGATTTCGGTAACGCCTAGCGGACTTCGAAGTTGATCGACGTGCCGGCATTTATCCGTTGTCCTGGGGTTGGCGACTGCGAGACAACGATACTTGCTGGTGATGGCTGGGAAGGCGGCGCTTGTTGAGGCGTGGGCGAATTCGTAATTTCCGGCAATCCAGGCGAAACCGTAACCGCTCCGACGTGGAAACCTGCGTCGAGCAGTGTGAGGTTCACGGTCCCTAAAGGTTGGCCGATGAAGCTCGGCATGACGAAGCTTTGCGGTTGCGCAGACGCGCCGACCAAAAGGCTGATCCGGGGCGCGGAAACACCATTGGTATTCGCGGGCGGACTCTGGGCCACAACCTGGTCTGGCGTGTCCCCTTGTAACTGAAGATAGGCTACAGAACTTACGTCCAATCCTCTGCGGCGAATGTTCAAGTCAGCGGCTCGTCCACTCTGACCCAACACATCAGGTATGGCGACTCGCTGCGGGCCGAGGCTTTGAGCAACACGCACTTGCCATCCGCGGCGAACTCGGGTTCCAGGCGAAGGGACCTGCGTCATGATTCGTCCTTCGCTCACATCTGCGCTGTAATACTGTCGCTCGACAACAAGATTCAGTCCCAGCTTGGCGACAGCTCGCTCACCTTCGGCTGGACTCATTCCGACCAGGTTCGGTACGGTTGCCTCGGCGCCGTGGATCGCCAAGCTCATGGTAATCACGGCGGAGGTGAGGGCTACCACGACCAAAACGAGCCCCACCAGGGCAAATCGCAGAAACAATTTCATTCGTGAACGATTATACGGCGCCTTTTGCGAGAGTTAACCACGCGGCCGCAATGACGCCGCTCGGAGGCGCCCTAAGCTCGCGGCTTGTTATCGGATTTCATCTTCGGCGGGGGCGCTGTCGGGTGTGTCTACTTTCAGAGCGTTTGGATTGGGCGGGACGAGGAGAGGGGGTTCGAATTCTCCAGGATCTTTACCCGTCAAAGCCGCCTTCATGAATTCCATCCATATCGGAAGAGCCGCACGCGCCCCGGTCTCTTTTGCACCAAGAGTTTTCTTCTCGTCGTAACCAACCCAAACACCGCACGTTATTGTAGGCGAGAAACCAACGAACCACGCATCGGTAAAATCGTTCGTGGTGCCAGTCTTCCCTGCAAGAGGCAACTTCATACCAGCGGCAGCAATGCCGGTTCCATGCTGAACTACGCCCTCAAGCATGGAAGTCATGATCCGTGCAGTGCGCGCAGGCACCGCATCCTTCACATCCGGGTAGTCTTCTTCCAGTACGCGCCCTTCGTAGTCCGTCACTTTGGTGATATATCGAGGGGTAATCCGAACCCCGTCGTTTGGGAAAACGCTATATGCATTGGTCTGCTCCAGTAATGTGATCTCGGCAGATCCCAAGGCTACAGGCAGGTATGCAGGGATATTGGAAGTGATTCCAAACCTGTGAGCGTAATCAATGACGGTCTTGATCGTAAGCCGGTCCGCTAAACGCAACGCGGGAATATTGCGCGATTGAGCCAACGCTCGTCGCAGGCTAATCGTGCCTTCAAATTTCTCGTCATAGTTATGCGGCGTGTACGGCCCTGACGCCGTTTCGAAGGTGATTGGGGCATCGAGTACCGTATCGTCCGGGCTCGCACCCTGGTCAATTGCAGCGGTATAAACATAGGGCTTGAAGGACGAACCAACCTGTCTTAGCGCTTGCGTCGCCCGGTTAAACTTCGATTCGTTAAAATCGCGGCCACCGACCATCGCCTTGATTTCGCCCGTAGCGTTGTCGATTGCTACAAGTCCTCCCTGCGCACCGGAATCCTGCTCTAGCGCGACATGCGCGACATCACCGGGGCCCAGGCTGATGATCCTTACGTAGCAAATATCCCCGCGCTTAAAAATGTCGTGAACCTTTTTCCTGGTCCAAACGATGTCCGCTTGGGTGATCGTGGAATGGTAATGGGCGAATCTCACATTGGCTTGGCCGGGCGCAAGGCTTGTGACCAAAGCGTGAGAGTAGTCGCCCGGTAGCGGCTCGTCTTGCCAATCGGGGTGTTGATAGCTATCCAACGAACTTCCGGGCGAGATAACGTTTGGCAGACGATTTTTCCACCCGTGGCGACGTTCGTAATTTGCCAGACCGCTTAGTAAGGCCTCATTCGCCGCTTTTTGCAACTCCATGTCCAGAGATGTGTAGACCCGTAATCCACCTTCATGCACCTGGTCACTGCCGTATTTGTTCTCCAGGTATCTCCGGATTTCCTCCACGAAGTAAGGAGCCAGCGAATTTGGATCGTGCTGCAGGTTCAACTGGATTGGCTTTGCCTTAGCGTCGGCCGCCTGCTGGGCCGTGATCTTTCCATCCTCGAGCATCGCATTTATAACAAGGTTGCGGCGCTTGAGAGCACGATCAGGATGCAGGATCGGCGAATAGTAGCCAGGCGCTTTGGGAAGTCCAGCGAGAAGGGCGGCTTGGTCCAGGGTCAGTCTTTGCGCGGGTTTACTGAAATAGTATTCCGAAGCTGATTCAAAGCCGTAAGCACCGTGCCCGAGGAAGATTTGATTGGCGTACAGAGTGAAGATCTGTGCCTTGGTAAACCGGCGCTCAATCTGAATTGCCAGGACTGCCTCTTGAATTTTACGTTGAAATGAACGGTCAGGAGAGAGAAACAGATTTCTGGCAAGCTGCATCGTCAGCGTGGAAGCACCCTGTACTCTTCCGCCCGACTGGATGTCGCGATAGGCGGCGCCTAGGATGCGCCAAACGTTGATGCCCCAATGGCGGTAGAAGTCTTTGTCCTCGATCGAAATCAAAGCATCGCGTAGTACTTGAGGATAGTCATCGTAGGAAGCGACCACGCGCCGCTGCAATGCGAATGAACCGATGATCCGGCCGTGATCGTCATAGAGCTCGGTCACGGAGCTGGGCCTGTAGCGTTCGAGCTCCTCGACTTGCGGCAGGTCAGTCGAGTACACGAGCAGCAATCCGGTGGTTGCCCCGACCAGCGCGGCAGCGACTACGAGCAGCGCGAAGAAAACGCGACCGAAGATCCTCTTGCCGACAAGTTTGTTCTTTTCTTCCAGCTGGAGTTCCATGGGCAACATACTCAGGATAACAAGGGTTCTGGCAAGGTCGGAAATCCATGGAAAATCGATTGGAAGGTCAACGAAATTGCTGCGGGACGGCTTCTTCGGCGATCAATGACTGTCCCTGACCGCGAGACTTCGGAGAAACACGGAACAAAATATCGGAGTCTCTGCGACCGTCCTTGAGCCTGGCCCAAATGTAGGCGCCGCATTCGGTGAGTTTGACTTCTGAAGTCCCGAGTCTGCCAGCGTAGCTCGCCGTGATTCGCGCAATTTCAGCTGGCTCGATCACATTCTCAAAAGTGTGAGCATAATCTCTTTCGGACGAATGCATCTTTGACAGCAATCGGTCCATGACCGTGTCGCTCACGATGCACGGAGATGCGCTCCAGCCCGTCATTTGTTCGATTGCCCGCAGGACCGCGTGATCAACGGGATCGGAGAAGGCGACATACAGGTGCCTTGCGTTGGCGCGAGTCTGACAGGCATGATCCTCAGAGCATTCAGCAACTCCCACGGAATGGCGCTCTGTGGTGCGATTTCCTCGGGGAATACCAGCACGGGGGTTCCCCATTGGAGCGCCAGAGCCGCTACGACCTGTTTCTCCGTCACATATCCGAGGCGCTGTAACCATTTTCCAATCTTGTCGCTTGGCTCACGTCGCTGTGTCAACAAAGCAGTCTTTAATTGGTCCTTGTTGAGGGAACCGCGGGAAAGCATCAACAAGCCAAGAGGCATTCGATGAGGTGCCCGCGTCACGGAGCCTCTTTTGAACAAAAACTCTTCCACTACGCTCTCGATTTCGCGCTCCAGGCAGTGATCCGTGCAGAACCAGCGTCCCCGCATCCAGGTTCCCCTCTGTCGTCTCCAGAACAGAAGCCTATTCGACTGATGACATCGTTGGTTACTGCACTCGGCAGTCGGAGGAATCCATCGCATCCGGGTTGAGTGGCTTGTTTCCATTAGGGCGTCTTTCCTTGATTTCAGTTGGCTGCGGTTCCGGCCAACTGCGTCACTCGTAATCCATAATTACCGTCCACGACCACGACTTCTCCGCGGGCGATGACCTTCCCATCTAGCAGTAAATCAACCGGATCCTGCAGTTGCTGATCCAGTTCCACGACAGTTCCCGAGCACAGATCGAGGATGTCACGCAACAGCATCCTTTTGCTGCCAAAGCGCAGTTGCACCCCCAACTCAACATCGAGAAGCATATCCAGTTTCGCAGGTGTGTTGTCTGGAGCGTTGATCGACTGGTCGGCCACAGGTTGCTTTGTACGAAGGGTCGCAGCCAAGGCTGCACTGATGCGCACCTCGAATGCGACGGGAGGGTCGAACTGGAATGAGAACCAACATGCGTTCCCATAAGCCCAGGTCGGAGTAGTTCCGAGTTCCATGTTCACTTGCACATCATTCCAGCGCGACTTCAGTTTCGTAACGGCGTGACCCGCAACCTGGCGAAGCAATTCCAGCAGGGCCTCCGCATATTCCGTCGATACCTCGGTCTCGTTATCGTTCCCCTCGCCCATGAAGAAACGCGCAAGACGCCTTGCGGCGGCTCCGCAGATCCTTAATGCCAGTTCCCCCGACAACCTCCCGGTCACAGTGGCAATAATCCAGTGATCAGGACCAGTCAACACGCTGGAATCTGCCGGTGTGTCTGAGTTGAGATTGCACGCAACGGGCGCACCACCGATTTGTGTCAGAACATCGGCAAAGGTCGCGGACCATGCCTCCAGAAATTCATTTACGTCGTTGTCCCAGACCACTTTCGAACTATCGCTCATGGGTTTCTTTTCCTTGGGGCTGACGTTAGCCGGATGCTTCCTCCCAGTTGGCGCCATACTGACGTCCTACAAGCCTGCCTGCTCTTTGGTTCCCGCATCGCACGATGGAAGCGTGAAACATCGCCAAATGTCCTACTGATAAAGTAGAAGCAGCATCGACTTTGCGTTGAAAGGGCAGTAAGACATCCGCGCCTAGACGGCCGAGTTCCTCGACCGAAACACGCAGATCGTTTACTCCGAGTTCGACGTCAAACGCACATTGCAGCAACCGCTTCTTTACCTGCTCGCGGGACTCCGCGGATCCTCTGGGCCTTTGATAAGTCCAATCGGCCGACAATTTTCGAAGAAGCGCATTAGAGACGACCGCGGGGACCGCTAAATTCATGGTCCCTCTCGCCTCGGGCATGGTCACTTCGAAACTGAGGGAAAGCGTCTTCTCATCGGGCGCCATGAGGCGTTGTGCGTTGCCGGCGGGTTGCCGCTTGTCAAAGCGGAACTCCAGGTTGAGTGCCTGCCAGGTGACTCCCAATTCGCGCAAAATAATCTGCACAACACTTTCAAGAATCTGTTCCTCGATTTCTGTAATCTCCCGTGGAGCGACTGTTCCTCGCCCTTCGCCGCCAAGAAGGAGGTCGATGAGCGGAAAAGCGATCGAGAGGTCCAGTTGCAACAAGGCTAATACATTCATTGGCAGCAGCTTGGAAGAACACATGTAGGTAAGTTCGGGCATGCGTTGCAAGAATTCCCGATACGTCAGGTGCTCAGCCGATACCAGACCGACTTGCATAACAACACGTAGGAATGCACCCAAGGCGTGTGTCAGATTGCGAGCGAAGGCCTCATGCAAGAGGTTAATGGCCCGCATTTGTTCGCGACCGATTTGTCCGGCTTGACGCACGTCCCACCGCGTGATGTTCGGGGCGTGAGAGGACGCTTTTCCAGCATCCCCGCCCCTTACTGCCAACACCATGGCGTCGATTTCATCCTGGTTGAGAACCCTTTCCATAGTCGCCTAATCCGCGCACCCAGCCTTTGCACTTTGAGTCTTTGCGGCGTGCGGGGCAAGAAGCTCCTGGAGCCGCACACGCAGTCGGACAACGGCCAACGAATGAATCTGCGACACGCGAGATTCGCCGATTCCCAATGCCATCCCCACCTCTTTCATTGTGAGTTCCTCGAAGTAATAGAGGGCAAGGACCTGGCGCTCCTTCTCCGACAATTCATCGATTGCCGTGCTTAACAGCCCCTTCATCTCGCTCCGCAGACAAAGAAAGAATGGAGTGTCTTCGGGCGCATTCGGCAAGAACTCGCACAAATCCTCTTCCTGACCGTCACGGGGAGATTCAATCCGGAGGCTGCCGATTTCTAGCCCATCAAGCTCTCCCATAAGAAGCTGGAATTCGTGTAACTGCATTCCCAGCTCTGACGCCAACTCGGACTCGGTCGGCGTGCGTTCCAGTTGCTTGCTCAATTGCGAGTACACCTCGTCGATGCGCCGAGCTTTTCGTCGTAACTCGCGCGGGCTCCAATCCAGTTCGCGAAGACTGTCGAGAATTGCTCCCCGAATGCGGAATTTCGCATACGAAGCAAACTGCACATGCTTGGTCCGGTCATAATTGATATACACGTCAACAAGATTCGTAGAAGTATCGAAGGATAAATTCCAGACGTGTTCGATGATCATGGCTCTCGTCACGCGTCGGCCAGCATTCCGCATGAGATATTCCAGGAGAGCAAACTCTTTGGTCGTGAGTTCGATGGCGCGACTGCCGCGTGTCACGCGGCGTTCCACCCGGTCTAGTTCAAGGTCTTCAACAGTAAGGACGGAAAGCGACGGCAGGCGACTCCTCCTTAGAAGAGCTCGGATCCGCGCCGATAGTTCGGAAAACGAGAAAGGTTTCACAAGATAGTCATCCGCGCCGTTGTCTAAGCATTGCACTCGATCATCGATCTTGCCCCGTGCTGTGAGAATGAGGATCGGCAAGGTGGCTTTCTTGGTCCGTACCTCCTTGAGAATCGACACTCCGTCGAGGCGTGGCAGGTTCAGATCCAAGACAATCAGGTCGTATTGCAATTCGGTCGCGAGCGCACATGCCTGTTCGCCATCGGCGGAAACATCCACCGCATAACTCTCTGCCTCGAGCCCTTTGCGGACGAATCCTGCTAGCGCCGTATCATCTTCTGCCAGGAGAATACGCATGTGTTCCAGTTCCCAGTGGATACCTTAGTTCCGTTCCCAGTGTAGGAGTGCCCGAATCGAGTGGGCTGTGACTATTGACCGGGGACGGCGTGATGCGTGGACTGTTTTTTCCACGTAGAACCTTAAGATTCATCGTCCGACGGATCGTCGCCCGGAGATAATGAAGCAACGCCCCCAATACCATGAAAGGACCTGCCCATTTTGCGTGTATGGACTAAAGGAGCACTCAAGTCTTGGCTCCTGCCGGGCGGCCTCCTCCTAATTGCTGCTGCGCTAGCGGCACGCGAGAATTGGCTCTCCGTAACCTTTTCGATTGTCGATTTGTACTATTACGCGGCATTCGGGGCGGGCCTTTTGCTGGCATGGCGATTTCATTCCGGCCGAATTCTCTCTGCCTTGGTTGTTTTGCTGCTTTCCAACCTCGCGCTCGAATTCTTTACAAAAAGCCCGTCGCCGGCCTCTCGCCCTGGCCTGACTGCTCTCGAGGTTGTCTCCTTTCTCTTGCCGGTGAACATTGCTCTGATTGCCTCCGGGCGTGAACGTGGATTTGCTTTTTCTTCCATGGCTCCGCGGTTTCTACTTCTTTTTATCGAATCGGTCTTCGTTGCCATGATCTGTAGTTCACCGTCCGCCCCGGGAGCCTTTCTCTTTCACGGTGCGCTTCTAAACCGGGCATGGTTTTCATGGACACGAATTCCCCAGATTTCCTGGCTGGCATTCGTGGTGACGCTTGGCATCCTTATCTATTGGTATGCGACTCATCGCAAGGCCGCCGAGAGCGGGCTAGCGTGGGCGCTTGGCAGCGCGTTCCTCGCGATGAATTCTCCCGTCGGCGGACATCTGGCCAGGGCTTATTTCGCAACGGCGGCGGTGATTCTGGTCGCTTCGATCATCGAGGCGTCGTATTCCATGGCGTACCACGACGAACTGACAGGGCTGCCGTCTCGTCGGGCCTTCAACGAGGCAAGTCTCGGCTTGGAAATCCCCTATACCATCGCCGTCGTAGACATAGATCACTTCAAGAGGTTTAACGACACTTACGGACACGATATCGGTGACGATGTTTTGTGTCTGGTTGCGGGGCGTTTGTCAGGGGTGACAGGTGGCGGGAAGGCGTTCCGCATTGGTGGTGAGGAATTTACCATTCTATTCTCCGGCAAAACCGCGCAGGACACGATCGAGCATGCGGAACTTCTTCGCGCGACCATTGAGAGATCGACTTTCAGATTACGCGGATCGGACCGCAGAACAATGCCCCGAGGCGGCGATCGACGAAAATCCGCATCCGCGAAGAAGAAATCCGCAAGCCGTCACAAGCAAGGACCAGCTCCGTCCGCGACCAAGGAGCTATCGGTCACGGTCAGCATCGGTCTCGCGACTGCCGATGCGAAGCACAATGATCTAACCTCAGTTCTGAAAATAGCCGACCAGGCGCTTTATCACGCGAAAGAATCTGGACGAAACCGGGTCGAGATAGGTCCGGTGGTTACCGCGCGTTCGAAGAAAAAAGCGGCTCGCACAACATCCTGAATATCCCCCTAGAGCGCTCCACGAGATATTCGATTTCCAGACAAAATCTACGTCGATTTCTTCTTCAATTGTGCGGTCAGATCTCCGAGCGGCGGGTAGGAGCGTACATCGGTGAAGGTGCGCTCGGGAGGAAGTGCTCCTGTGTGCATCGCTCTGGTCAGCATTTCCAGTGCGAGGCCCGCGTTCGGAGGCACGATGACCGTAGCAGCCAAGGTACCGCTTCGCACCCACGCTTGGCCCGTCTTCGGCATTCCATCGCAGCCGGTAAATGGCAAGCTCAGCCATCGATCCCGTTGATGAAGATCGGTAATCTCCTGCAAAGCCTTCCGAGCTCCCATCGCCATGGAATCGTCCTGCGCAACGATCGCATCCATCGCCAATTCGCGCGATGTCGATAGGCGAAGCCATGCGCTCACCGCCTGGTGAGAACTCGCCTCAGTCCACTGTGCTCGAAGCATGCGTGCCTGCACATTTTTCGGCTTGGTTTCCTGCATGCCCTCCGTGCGCTGCTGGGCAGCATCACTCCCGGACGGACCCTGTATATAAAGGATAGAACCCCCGTTCGGAAGAAGAACTCCGGCCTGACGCCCTTGAATTCGACCGATCTCTCGATGATCAGACGTAATCGAGAAGACGAGGGCCTTGTGGGCGGACCGCAGTTCCGCGATGTACTCTGCCTCCCGGTTTAGGATCACCCATCCGATGCCCGCAGACGACGACGCCTTTGCCACCTGGGGCAAACCCGTTGAGCCAGCCGGCTCAAATATGATCGCGTCGGGCCGACTCCCCTGAGAGCCAGATTGGATAATTTTCAGCAGCTGTTGACTCTGCGTAATCGCGTCGTTCTCTGCATAAATGATTCGCAGTTCAGCTCCCAGTCTCCGTGCCGATTCCTCGGCCGATGCCGCTTGCTCAATCTGATAGTCGTTGTCATTGGTCGTGAGGGATACCAGGAAGTTGAGCTTTTTCATTGCGGTCCAATTTCATAATCATACCTTGATTTAAAAGAACGGCTCCGCAAAGACAACAATACGCCGAATCCCTGGAACGACTTTCGGTGATGCCTGGTTTTTCGGATTTCCGTGGAAGCGACGTTTAAGGATGGGTATTTCCCGGAACTCGACAGTCTGTCCGAATATTAGTTGGTTCTTACAACGCGCTGGTGCGCATTCGCAATGTACAACACATTTGTGCTGTCGGCGAGCTGTGAGGGACGGGGCCAGATTTTATCCGCCGCCGACTGGAATTCGTCGTAGCGTTTGATTCCCGTCCCACAGTCGATCACAAGTCTTCGCGCTCGGAACCACCCAACGAACAGAGGCTCGGTTGATGCCGGGGGGATTCCGACCGTTTGTAGGCATTAATGTTGCGGGGCTTTTAGCCAGTCATTCACGTATGAGTCGGAGGCATTGGTTTGGGATTGGCGATTCTGCGGATCGTACTTTTTCTTTTGCTCTTCATTCAAAAGTGCTCGGATTTTCAGGACCGTGTCCTGTTGAAGATCTCGCAACCGACTGACTCGATCAACTCCAGAAAGTGACGTGTCGAGCCGGATTTGCCTGGCCTGCCCTTGCTGACGCTCCAGAACAGACTTCAATCCCGCCTGCTGGGACTCATCTAGATCTACCATCTTGGTAAAACGCTTGACCTGTTCATCCAGCGTGGTTCGTCTATAGAAACTTCGTTGCGGCGGCGGAGGCGTCACATTCGCCGTGGTTTGCCCCGCCGCTGCAGTCGAGGCCACAACAACCGAACCCAACATGAGAGCAATTACCCTGAAATTCAGCATCAAGTTTTTTCTCTCGATACGCACACTCGTAACTCCCGTTGGAAATTCGCCGGGGTACCCTGAAAACGAGGCCACCTGTCTAGTCCACCACAAGTCCTTCTGCTCGGAATTTTCCAATCACAACGTCCACACGGTCTCCTCGCTTTACGACCCGTCCTTTGTTAGAGAAAGCCATCCAATAAGACCTCCCCGCCTCCGGTGGAGAGGCTTGGCGCAACTGGCCAACCTTTTCGAGCGACGGAACGATAAGCTTGACCCCTGCTTGCGGATCGACGAGCAAGGGTTCGTTTTTCTTGTCGTTAAGCGGCTTGGCCTTGTCTGCGTCCAATACGCGGTAGCTGAATCGAATCACCTCACCCGATTCTGCCCATTTGACGCTGAGCGAATCTACGCCCCAGATATATCCGTAATATTCAGCGGCGCGCTTCGAGAAACGGCTTGGCTGATAGCGGCTTCTCGCGGTCCCGGATTGGCTTGCCGGATTAGCGGTTCCTTCATTGTTCTGGGCTGACTGCGAAAACGCGGGGGCTATCACGATACTGCCAGCCAGCAATGCTGCAAGGAGTGACAATCTCTTGAACATCCCATACCTCAATTTCTTTTGTCCTGCGATGAACCGCATCCTTCGTCCAAACGCTTGTTCGTTTTGTGAACCGAAAGATAAGCTCTCCCTACGAGCTTGACCATTAAGTAGCAAAAACGATGCTGCTCGCGCAAGCTTCGCGAGCAGCATCGTGGTTAAAGGTTCAGTCTCTTCACGCCGTTACGGAGTGGCGAAACCGATCAGGCCACTGGACTGCGGACTTCCCGTGGCGTTGTCGGTGAACGTGATCGTACCGGCGCGATTCGTTCCACGAGCCGAGAGCACATTCGTGAAGCGCACCACCACGGTGCAGGATGCTCCTGGGTTCAAAGCCACTCCAGTGCAGTTGTCAGTATTTACATTGAAGAAGTAGCTCAGCAATGACCCGCCCGAGACGCTGATATTTGTAACCGTCACCGGCGTGGTCGAAGCTGCCGAGTTCGTGAACGTAACCGTCCCGGTACCGGTGAAGACGTTGTGAGCTAACGTGATCGTCAGCGGGTTCGGCGCGATCGAAACCGTAGCCGAACCACCGCCTCCGCCGCCTGCTCCGAACTCCACAGCGCCAGCATCCACAAACCCATTCTTCCGTGAATTGCCGAAGTAGTCGGTCGAAGGAGCCAGCGTATACGCACCAGAGGCGCCACCCGCACTGGATGGAATGTGGTTGATGACCGGCGAACCAGCCTGCGGGGCGTAGTTGCCGAGCACGGCGTTGGTTACGGGATTCGTCATCGCTAACGGGCCCCAACTGATGTTGATCCAGTTGTTGCCTTCGTCGACGGTGGCGACCGGGCTCAGGTTGAAGATTGGGTTGGGAACGGTCGCGTCCGAGATCCCCGGCGGCACTTGCCAGCCGCCATGCTGGAACTCCGGAGGAATGCGCGAGCCGTTGCAGTACTGGCTGACAACGTTCGGATTGGAGGACAAGTTGTTGTTCGCGGGAGCATAACCGCCGGTACCCACGATGGAGTAGACCGGCGACAGCAGCCCAGCGTTATGGGTACCCGGGGCCGTGTCTCCACGGACACCGATATCCCAGTATTGCGAGCCGCTGACGCACTGACCAGTCGCTGTCTGGCTTGCGGCCTGGTTCGCCGTCGTCTGCCCGCCGAACGCGTTGTACAGGGCAACTACGTTCTGCTGGTTAAGCGTTCCGCCACCCAAGCTTCCCACTCCAATGTAGAAGGAGCGGTTCTGCCAGAACACGTCGTTGTAAAGCAACGGCACCGAATAACCAGTTTTGCCAACGCAGGCCGTACCACTCGCGCCGCCGTGGCCCGCCGGACACCGGGTACCGGCAACCAGGTTCGCCGTCAGGGTAGCGCTGTTCTGGATGCTGACCAGTCCTGCGACCTGAGGACACGACGCGGTTGTGCTGCCAGTCTGGATGCAATTGCTGCCACCCGTGCTGGCCAGCGGAGCACCAATCGTGTCGAACAGTACGCCGGACGATGCCGTGCTGTCGTTCGACACCACAGTGTTGTTGATGAAATTCACCGCCAGGGCATCCAGCAGCGAGACTCCACCGCCGTCCCAACCGGCTACGTTATCGGTGATGATGTTGTTGGTGAGACTGACCGAGTTCCACCCGCAATTCGCCAGGCTCGCGTTTGAGCACACCGAAGCACCGTTCGGGAAGCTGACCACGTCGGAGCCATTGACGTTCTGCAGCGCGATGCCGCCGCCGGTGCCGCTTTCGGCCTGATTGCCCATGATCAGGTTCGCATTGATCACCAAGCCAGGGCCGGTTCCGTCGCTCGGTCCAACTGACCCAAGCGTGGGCACGCAGTCCTGGTCCGTCTGGGCGCCGCAGGTCGGATCGACGTCAGGAGCGCCCATGATGATCATTGCACCGCCGTTGGTGGGGATGGTCGGATTGGTGCTCTGGTTGAACAGGAAGGCGTTGTGCTCGATGTCACCGTTATAGCTGAATCCCATGTGACCGAACCCGCCGCCGTCGCCCGTGCTCAGGTTCCCGCAGACCCAGTTGTTGTTGAATTTGTAGAAGTCCGAGCCGGTGCAGAAGCTGATGCCACCCGCGCCCGCCGGCGTCGCCGAGAACAGTTCGTCGCCGGTCGACGAGTTGTAGGTGACGTAGTTGTTGTGGACGTTCACATTGATGTCATGGCAGTAGGGCAATACCGAGTTAGTCCGGCCCGAGGAACTTCTCGTCTGGCAAGAACCCGGAGCTGCGTTCGTGGTGCCTCCCTGCAGATACGCAGGAGGGAATTCGCCCTGACCAACGTTGATACCTCCCGAAAGCGTACCCGCATTGTTCTGGACTCGGTTGTTGGCGATCTGAATGTTGTGCCCCCAGCCATGCACAAAGATGCCGCCGCCACCCTGTGAGCTGTCGGTGACGGTCAAGCCATCGATGCTCGACGGGTTGCACATGAAGTTACTCGGGAACGGGTTCGTACGGTCGTTGCAGTGGTTGCTCGATCCTGGGACGCCATTTTGTAGAAGCGTGGTGGTCGGTGGGAATCCACCCGGCTCACTACCGTCAGTCCAGGGATCAGCCCCATGGAAATCCACGCCCTTGGACAGCACCGTGATGCCGGCGCCTTCCAACGCTCCCATGAGCGAGGGCTCCTGCAAGAGTTCGGCAAGGTTGCCGTTGAGAGTGGCGGTCCAGCCCACGGCAGCTTCGAGCGGCAAGCGATCGTCTTGTGGAACGTTCGGTTTGGCGGTGAAGTCGGACCAGCCTGCGCCGCAAGACGCTTGCCAGCTGGTCGGAACGCCGTCCACACCCAAGCCCATCAGACAATCAATGCGCACGCGCCAATCGTTGAGTTTGCCGGCAGGGTGAGTGTTGGCATTGATGATGCTGGAGGCAGCACCGACACCCTGCAGGCGGACCGGCTTCCACATAACGACCAGCTCGTTGTGAGCTCCCTGGCTGGCGGTTTGGGTTGGAACGGCGGCATGCAGTGCAGCGGTACTGCAAGCGACGGCCGTTGGCGTAGCTCCAGTGGTTGTGCAGGTCGGGTCGACGATGAGCAGATCGCCCGGCCGGGCCTTGTCGATCGCCGCCTGGATGGAGACCGAGGCAGGAATGTGCGTGGGAGCCTTGCCACCAACGGTAACCGTCACCGTGTCGATCGACGGCTGACCAGTCGATGTCGTGATGACTAGCTCGCCGCAACGCGCGTTTTGAGACGCGTTGGCAGGCCCTCCGTACTGAGCCTGTTGCTGAATGTTGCACTGCGGGATGTTATTACCGTTCCCGTTGATCTGCGGCACATTCAGCACGATAGTTGAGTCGTTCCACGTGGTAATGCTTGCGCTCGGAATGTTGAAACCGCCGATGCTGACGGTTCCTTTGGTTGCCCCGAAGCCGTAGTGGCGAATGACGGTCTTCTGGTTGTAAGGAGCGGTGGTCGCTGACGGTCCGGAATATGCGTTGTTCGGCACAGTCTGGTCGCCCAGCGCTGTAATCGTGAGTGTGGTGTGGCCACTGGTTCCCGCCACCCAAGGTCCAACCCCATCTCCGTCTACTTCCTTGATCGCCGGCATGCCATTCGGATACGCGCAGTCCGGATTGTTGTAACCCGCGCCCGCGAAGGCGGACGTTGGCACAACGGGCGTGTCCATATACTGCGTCTGCCCAGGCATAAACGGAATCTCGTAGCAGAACTGGCTGTATTCGGGGTTAAACAACGGGTCCGTGATCATGGTGCCGTTCGGTCCAGGGATCGGTCCGGGATCGTTCATGCACGTAATCATCATGGTCGGGGCGTATCCCGTCGGGTTGGGCGGGTTGACTTCCCACGTGGAGTACGTTAGGCCATCGTAGGTTCCCCAATGATCGGCGTAGGTGCGGGAAACTTCCGTGCCCGTCCAATCCTTAATCGAAATCGGAAGATCGGCCGGCGAGAATTTCTCACCGAACTGCGGCGAGAACGGATCGAATTCCGAAGTGTAGTCGTCCGTGATCACACCGGTGTAGTGCGCAGCAACGTGAGCCGAGGTGAAGATCCAGAACTTCGCCAGGGCCGAGGTCTGATCATCGAGCTCGACTTCCTTGCGATCGCAAAGATTGCGCATCGCTCCAGCAAACGGGGCCACTTCGTGCGACTGCGGATACAGGCTGATGTAGTCGGGAACCATGCGCAACTGACCCACGCATGGCCAGAACGTCTCCACGCTGCCCGTGTCACCCTCATGGCTGGGCAATGTGGTACGTCCCAGAGACTGGGTCGATTGCTGGAAGTTGCATGCGGTTGGGCTGGAGTTCGGGTCGCAAGTGCCAGGGTTAGAGCTGATTTCGGCTTGGTCGGGAAGAATGTAGATAGCCGACCCCAGGCCAGCAAACTCCTGCGTTACCGGCGCAATGTAGTTATCGCCGATCAGGATGTTCTTGTCTTCTTCCTTCACCAGCTCGTAGCCGGGGGGCACGATCATTTCGACGACGTACTTACCCGCTGGCAGCATCGGCGTTCCACTCCGATACGGATCGGTCGTATCAGGGTTGGGATTGCAGATGGTGCAGTTGGTGCCTGCCGGTTTTCCAGTGTTCGGATCCAGCGAGGTCACGCTGGGGAATGCATACATGCCGTCGAAAGGCGCCGGCTGGACCTGATTCCAGCTGTGCATGCCGTCGTAGCACTTGAACTGGGAGTTGTTGGGAATAGTGTGAGCAGCCACACCACCGTTGTTGTACTGATCAAGCCAGTTCGGCTGGTTGAACAGCGAGAAGAAGAACAAGTCGCCGGGTGCAGTCGAGGTCGGCGCGGGGAACTGGCCCGGGCAGTTCATGTATGGCTTGTTGAAGCCCGGAGCGCCAGGAGTGTTCGAATAGAATCCTTGTGCCCAATCATCCCAGCTGCTGGTCTTCGTTGTATCCACCAACTTAAGGGTTGGAGTGACTCCGTCAGCCGCGAAGCCCTCCTGGTACAGGTTGACCGTTACCCCCGGGACATCAGGTGTCCAGCTGGTGTGGATCAGCAGGCCTGGATCATCAAACGGTCGCGTCGAGGCGTAGATAACTTCGCCGTGGATGCCCCCGTTTTCGTTCGTCGCGAAAGGCTTTTTGGCGAACTCGACGAATTCGTTCTCACCAGAGAATCCCTGCCAGGCTTCCGTGCCGAACCAGAAAGGTGGGTCGACTCGGCCTGTAGATCCGCCAGCGGTATCCCCAGTAGGACAATCTGCCGAAGCGCAATAGCGGGCTCCGGGCACACGCAACGCGAGTGGCACGGAAACTTGCTCCGCCGTGTTCGCAAGCATCGCGCCGATGCTGGAGTTACCGCAGGGAGCGGTACCGGTCGCGCCGCAATCCGGGGAGCCGTCGGCTGGGCCACCCGCGTCGTACACAACGTGGATACCAGTGGTCTTGTAGCGAGTGGTATCGCTCTCGATCACGTACCAGCTGAACAGCGGGAAGATTTCATTGAAGCCCGCATTGCCGCTCAGGTCGGTGTTGTTGAAGTTGGAGTAGCTGCCATCGCGGAAACGATTGTTCGTAGCTACCAGAGTTAATCCGGGTTCCTTACTGGGGTCGTCTTGAATACCATTGCCGTTCAGGTCGAGGAACGTCTTGGTATAGATGTTGGTCTGCCATTGGTTCATGGCAATCTGGCCGAGGTCCATGAGCTTTCCACCGGACAGACGAACCGGAGTCGAGAGACCATCCACCAGCATGTCATTCCACTGGTCGAACACCGTGATTCTCCAGTCGCCATCGGGAAGACCCTGCAAGGTAAAGCGGCCATTGGAATCGCACTTGGTGAATGCGAAATCCTCGCCGTCGGCGTCGCCGAAGCTCACGAAACACTGGGTAAAGGCGAAGCTGCTATTGTCGCCGCTTCCATAGAGCCTCTCATCCGGAGTGCGGCTCATACGCTCGGTTGTGACCACGGCGGTCACACCATTGTTGCAGTTACCGCCCGTAATGTTCGGATCCGTGCCGCCGCAAACACCAGCCTTGCGAGCATTGATGATCTGCGGGTTCGCGAAGCCGATGGACACGTGGAACCCGGCCGGCCCGTATTCCTGGAAGAAGCTCGGCTCACCGATACGAAGGAAGGAGTCGTGGGCCTTCTGGCCATCCAGCGTATTGGTTTGGAGCCACTCTTCCCCTCGTGCGATGTGGTCGGCACCGGGCGTGGCCACGACGCCGTATCTTCCCGGCATCAGGTTAGCGATCACGGCTTGACCGGCGAGAGGAGACAGTGTCGCTCCGTCGGATTCATACGTCGGACAGGTAACGATCGTGCCGGTGATGCCATTCGGGCTGGGGCCGCTAGGGGTTGTCAAGGCTCCAGCAGAAATCGGGCACGCATCTAATCCGGTGGCCGGATCCATCGTTCCCGAAAGGCTATTGTCGAGCGGCTGGTTGAACATGTCGTACGTCATCTGTCCAGTCGCGTCACCGCTACCGCCCGCGTCGTCGAACAAGGTGATGTTGAACCCACCGAGTCCGGGCTCATTGGGAGACAGGACATCGATGCCGCCGCCTCCGTCCTGCTCGCCGTTTAGCGGGAAGTCATCTTCGAACACAAACACCGACAACTTCGACGGCGGGAATGGAGTGGGTTGCGAGAAAATTGTCACCGCAGTGTTCTGCGCCGGGAACAGGATCGGAGCGCCGCCCATGCCGTGGCCGCAGCTGCTTCCCGTCGTACCAGCCAGGTTCGTAAACGTTTTGCAACTGGCCGACAAATTCGTGGCCTCGAACGGATTCGCTGCGTCTCCCGGTAGGACGGAAATGTAGTAGCGCTTTGTCGGGTCGAGATGAACCGCGCTGGGCATCAACACGGCCATCTGCGATCCAGGCCGGCATCCGCCGTTGCCGATATCACACACGGAGGCGACACCCTGCACGGTCTGACCGGATTCGCAGGAGAGCGGCCCGGTACACCCGGTCGCGATTAAGGGCATGTAGCTGGTGTGGAAATTAGTCCCAAAGGTGGGAACAATCGCGGTTCCGTTATTTGTCGTTTTCGTGGGGTCGATATAGAACGTACGGTCTTCTTCAATGACCCAACGATAATCGCTGATTACGGTCGTCTTGTCAGCGCCGTCGAGCACCTTCACCGTCAGACCGGAGGGCGTCGGGAATGTCAAGGTGACGGTCGCAACTCCGTTGTTTCCGCCACTGGCGCTCAGCGTACCCTGGCTGTTCTGGGCGCGGTAGGTGAAGGAGTAAGTACCCGCGGCAGTCACGGTTGCGTGGAATCCGCCGGTCGAGTCGACCGTGACCGTCAATCCTGAACTCGCGCTCACTGTCGATGTTGCCACCGTCAGTGGATAGCCCAAAGCATCCTTATCATTTGCCAGGATGCCGGGAGGCGCGATGGAAAGCGAAGTTGCATTGGCTGTGTATGCGTCATTTGCAACCGTGATCCCGGAACCCGCCTCGGGCGTCGCATTTCCGAGCGTGACCGTAGCGCAGGCTGCTCCGGAAGTAGTACCGTTACCGCAATAGGTAAAAGTAGTCGGGCCACCGGTGTATGTGAATGTTCCGTTTGTGTTCAGGGTGAGTCCGGCGGGCGCGGTACCGACGACCTTTACGCCATAGACGTTCGTGTCATTGGCAATGACGCCTTTAGCCGGGTCTGAAACGGTGAGGGTCTGGCCTGCAACCAACGAGGCGTAATTGTCGGCCACAGCCGCGGCTGGCATAATCTCCGCTGCAGCCGGAAGAGCCGCGCCATTGATTCTGAGATAGGCGAGCATGCCGGCGTCGTGCGCGGTGCCGTTGCCCGACAAGCTCAATTCACGGTCATAGATGGGGAGGGCTGTTGCGGTCGAAGCCGGGACATTGACTATTACGTCGTAGGTCTTGCCCGCGGCCATGAAAACTTCGTTTTGCACTCGGGTAACACCCGGCAGCGGGTTGCCGTCTTCCGCGATCAATCCCAAGCCCGGAACCGCAGGATTGCCGGTTTGGGATCCAACGATCGCTGGCACGTGCATGCGCAGGCCCGCATTCACCATACGCACCAGCACCGAACCGGTCGTCGTGAGGGTTGACGCAGGATTCGAAGCGAACAAGGAATTCGAGGAATGGGTCTTGTCGAAGCCGACTCCATTGATCAAGTAATAGAGCGGCGTGTAGTTGACGGCCGGCGGATAGCATTGGTGATACGTAGACGAAGTCGGATTGCCACAGCCTCCAGGTTGCCCGGACCATACCATCGTCTCGCTGAAGCTCGACGTGGTGACGGCGGCCTGGACTGAGTTGTTCTGGACGGGGTCGATTTCGCTGAAGAGCACTGGAACTTCAGTGTCGTAGGAAACGCCGGGATAGGCCGTTCCCGCGGCAGTCTCGGCATTGCTCGATTGTGTCGGAGCAGCCGTGACGACCAAAATGCCGTACAAGCCCATCGGTCCTTGAATCGAGGGGTGCGTACCCGACTCGATCAAGTAGGTGCCGGCCTTCAATGCCGGTGTCGGCGTAGGACAGCTTGTACCCCAGCAGAGGTTCGCGGTCGTCCCTTCCGCTACTTCGGTAGAGAACGACTGCACACGATTCCCTTGCGTCGGTGGCGTATTCGCAGCCCCCGGCGACGCAATCGGCCACGTCACTTGCTGGTTATTGGTGTGATCCGGACTCGGCGTCGAAGTAGCCGTGTTACCGAGACCGCCACCAATCTGGCCAACGATCACCAGGGACGTCGGCACCGTATTCGTGGCCGTCGTGCTTCCGGTGACCGAAAAGGTCAGCGAGTTCGTGAGGTTAATCTGCAGATCCTGGCCGGTCGGGACCGTAATCACCACCGGCGACCAACCAGTAGTAGGGGCAGTGGGATTGAGCTTGGCGCAGGTTGCAGTCGAGCCGGTAACGACCGTGCCGCAGGCGTAACCCCACATCGGCACCGCGGAGCCGTCGGGCAGCGTCAGCGAGCTGGGAGCAGCGGTCAGATTGACCTGTTGCTGCGCCAGACACGCACTCACTCCGAGGAGGAGAATGCATGCTGCGAGTACAGCAGTCTTCAGAGTTAGCTTCAAGGAATTGGATCGCATTACGATTCTCCTCAGTTAGTTCGACTCGTCGATTTGAAATTCCCGGGAATCGACCAGCATCATCATCAACATGCCCCCGGGGAAAATATTGTTGGTGGTGATCTCACGCTCGTTGTGTGAGTGCCACATGAAAGCGAAACCAGCTTCGCCGCTCGGAGAGTTGGCGATTGTTCCTGAGGGAGGAGTGGTGCCCGTGGCGCCGCAGGAACCCGCTGGAGCTCCTGCACTACAGCCTGTAGCGCGCGTGGTTGCGTCCGGACCCAAGTAGGGGCTGCCACCGTACCAGGGACCGTTCGTAAATAGGTTCGGGTCCGGCAAGGTTGCGGGGCCACCGCCGGCGACGTCGCCGAACGGCGCCGACTGCACCGGCTTGTTGTGGTCCTGGCACCACTCGTAGTAATTCAGGTCGGTTCTGACCGAGTGATAGCCGTTCAGAAGCCCATCGCAGGGCAGCTTGGCAAGCGGGTCGGCCGAATTGGGATTATGTCCATACGGATCCCAGTTCAACCCCTTCCCCGTCCAGTAGAAGATGCCATCCATCGTGATGCCCGGCGTCGTGGTGGTGGTGAAGAGGAGTGGGCCGGCAAGATTGACCTCACCTGCAGTGGTCGAGCTGAGAATCAGGTTTCCGTCTCGCCCTAGAATGCGTACGTGGTTGCCATGCTCGTGGAACGGATGCTGCCAACGTCCCTGGCCGATGATCCGCAGAAGAACCATTTCGCCCGGGTGCATGTGCGGATTGCCGTTATAGGGTTGATGAGGATACTGGGGGGCATAGTTCGGATCCATGTCATCGGGCATGGAACGTCCGTTGATCATGAAATACGCGGGATGATACGGTTCGGTCGCAACCTGCAGGGTGCAACCAGGATTGCCGGCGGTGCAGCCGGCAAGCGCCGTGGCCTGCGTTTGCGCCTGGGTGTGGATGCGCGGATCCATTTCCGAGAACTGGAAGAGGTACTCGCGGTCGTAGCAGGTTCTGGGGTTGTTGTAGGCGGCCGGCGCTAGTCGATAGTCGACTTCCGCAGCATTATTCGGAGCGACGTAGTGCGCGGGAATTGCATTCAGCGCCGTGCAGCCGGCCGGCGTTGTTGCTGGCAGAACGATGATCGCGCCATACAAACCCATCTCCACCTGCAGATCTCCCTGCGTTCCGCTGTAATAGGCATGCGTGCCAGGATTCGTCGCAGTGAACGTGTAGGTCACGCACGAAGTACCTGAGCAAGCTGGGCTGGAGGAGGGCGTCGCCTCTTGCGTGAGCAAGCCCGCAACACCGCCAGTGGCGGTCACATTGAAGCCGGGAAACAGAATCGAGGTGTTCCCTGCGGCAGAGGGCAAATTGTTAACCAGCTGGACGGTAACGGGTTGCCCAGCGGTGACAACCAAGGTTGGGCCCGGAACCTGCATGCTGGAGCAAGAAGCGCCGACGATGGTGGCTGGAGCAAATCCGGTCGGCGCGCCGTTACAGCCATAACCCCAGGAATAGATCATTTCGCCGTCCGGCTGGGTGAGGGTCGCCGGCTGGGCGATCAGCTTAAAGCTCGGCCCGGTGATGCCCGGAGCGGCAGCGAAAGACGCCGTCGCCGCGAGCAAGAGCGCCACTAGCACCATCGGCGTCAGCAGCATTTGTGTGATCGAGATCGCTTTTTTCATGTTCGTCGCCTTCATTGCTGCGCTCCTAATTGACGTGGACTTCGGTCATCAACCCGCCGAAGTTCTCGGCGTCATTCGACAGATGGTCGAGATTAGGGGTGTACAAGTAGTAGGTTCCTGTGGGGATACCGGTGCTGTCGAGAATCACATCGAGCGATTCGCCGCCCGCCAGCGTGATTGAGTTGGTGGTGTAGTAAAGGTTGTTTCCCGCCTGGTCGCGAAGCAGCTTCGCGTTATAGCCGATGACTTTCATCGGAATGCCCAGTGAAGCCAGGGTCTGATATTCGGTAACGTCCAGATCGGAGATACGGAGCAGAGCCTTCTGACCCGGGTGGAGGGTGATGATAGAGGGCAGTGGCTGCGAGAAGTGATTCACGCCATCGGCCGACTGCGTCTCGAGCGGGCCGGGCATAACCGTGTCAGGGTAGCTGCGGCCGTTCAGGAGGAAATACTTGTCCTTCATGTCGGCGAAGCCTTCGGGGTTGAAGGTCATGCCAACAAAGTGGAAGTTTGGATCGAAACCGTGAATCTGCAGGGGATACTCAACGTCGTAGTAAGTCGAGCCGTCACCGTCGTTGTAGGCATAGCCGCCGGTCGACGGGCGCGTTGCACCCGTGTTCAGAGCAGGCAGCGGATTGCTGCACAGGATGTCGCTGGCTGAAACGCAAGCCGTGCGTAGATCGGTGTCCTGCAAAGCACGCGCGGTGTACAGGTTGCCACCGACTGCCACGCGGTTCTGGCGCGGGCGCACATACATCTGGCCGACCATGCCCATCTGCAAGTGCTCTGGCGGAGTGATGTGGCAATGCCAGAAGTAAGTTCCCGCATCCGGGGCTAGATAGTAGTAAGTGAAGCTCGCCCCGATGTTGATGGCGACGGAGGCGTCAGGCACACCGTCATAGAAGGAGGAAGCGTTCGGATATCCGTGGAAGTGAACCGTATGCTGCTCAAACAGGTCCGGTCGCATGATCATGCCGACGTTGGTGAGCGTGAGGAAGAACTCATCGTCCTCATCGATCGCCATCAGCGGCGCCGGAATGTTGCCGTTCATAACACCGATGTCCATGATCTGGCGGGGATCGACGTGCCCATCGACGCCTGGCGTACTCGCCGCCGTCGCGCTCGTCGACTCCACCACTTCTGCCAGTCCCGTGGTCGTGTTGGTATAGGTGAAAGCGAAGTTATCGGAAAAATAAGGGTTGTGGACGCCAACCGTGCCAACGGTGAAAGTGCCGTTGTAGCCCGTGGTGTCCTGACCGCTGATCTTTATCTGGTCTCCGGCCTTAAACATGACCGCGGTGTTCAGCACAACCGTGACCGTCTTTGCGCTGAAGCCGGGATTGCATGCAACTGGAGGCGTTCCGCATTGCAGGGTTGCGCCCTCGCTGATGCTGTAAATCGTGGCCAGATACGGCACGTCATTCACCAAGCCCACGGCGCCGTCGTAAAACGAGATCGGCATAGCGACTGGCACCGCCGAATTGACCGTGGTCGCGGGATCCCCGGGCTGCAACGTTGTGCCCGTGTACACAGTGTTGAACTCGGTAGGCGTATCAGTACCGGGCTGGCCATTCGCGATTTTCGACAATCCCGACAATGGGCCGAACGAGAACATGTAGGTTTGCGTGCCGTCACCCATGGTCGAGTAGCCGTCACCGCCGGAAATCTGCTGGCACTTGATCGCGCCGTTCACGTTCGCTTTCGGCACCATGTATCCGCTGGTGCCCAATTGGAGCGTGGTTGGGCCACTGTAGGCCGGTTCCGAATTGTTGTCGTGGAGTGCTGACGGATGTGTGATGGTGGTGGTCGGGCACTGCACGCGGAATGACTGTGCATTCGCGACGGCCGCGAGACACATCAGAAGAATTGGCAACCACACCTGGGACGATCTTTTCATGGCTTTTGCAGCCTCCTTCGAAACCACGGGCGCGACCAGGGCGCCGTTCGTGTTCACTGCCGGCAGAAGGACATTCGACGTTGTGGTGAAGTTCGAGTGGCGAATTGGCGAGACCCTTTGAGCGTGCAATAACCCTCCCCGGAAGAACTTCAGGAGCGGATCCATCCCGACTGTTGATCGACAGACAAACCTGCGCCCAACACACTCTGAAGCCAAACGAGAATCCTCCACAGAACTCTCCACTGCACACGTGGAATGTCTTGTTTTCACGGTGGCGCGGGAGAAAATCCGCCCCGTGTTTACCCACATCTATTTAGGGGGAGTGCTACAGATCAGGAGGGAGTCTGATCCACCAAGCTCGAGTGAGAGTAGGCGAGCTACAAATCGGTGTCTACGTCCACTTGAATGAGGCCGGAAAAACGAACGTCACTCCGGCTGCTCGATTCCTGCCGTTCTTCTCCAAAAGCCGAGACCGGTATCCGATTTCGCAAAAAGCCAATGCTGCGCAGGAGCAACGCAACGAGTTCGCCCTGCCGGTGAGTCTTCGTTTTCTTGAATATTTTGCGTAGATGACTGCACCCGGTGGAGAGGCAGATGCCTAGCTCACGGCAGGAGTCGGCCATCGATACGCCGCTCATCAGCAGGTTGGCCAGTCGGGTTTCTCCCGGTGTGAAGCTAAACAGTTGCTGGAGATCGGAAGTTGTCGCGTCCACCGCAAGCGTGGCATCCATTATCATCACCACCACTTGCATAGAGGTAGCATGATTCAGTCCCGTGGCCACTCGGCGCATAAGCACTGTAATGGGTCGCCCGCCTGACTTGCGAGGTATCAACAAAGCCTTGCCTTGTGATGGGAGCTTGTCGTCTGACCCAGCCGCCTCGAGCCGTCTCAGGGCATCGGCAAGAACGGGAGCATTGGGAGCAACGCTACAGAGTTCACCTGACTCGCTGACGCGCAGGGCATCGCCATTCGCAAGCGTGCGTTCCGCAGTGGCGTTAATGGCCAGAATCTTGGCTGAGGTGTCGCAGATGGCCAAGCCAACCGCGAGCGAATCCAAGGCAAGCAGCATTGCAGTCCAGAGACCGTGGACCTCAGCCGACTGGCGCGCGGCCAAAGCGCCTACTAGGGCGTGCGTATCAGTACTCTCCAATCGCCCCAACACGTTTGCGCAGGCCGCAGAATCGCTACAGCCACCTTCCACGGCCGAAGCTCCGCAAATCGGACACCGGTCGTTGTCCAGGAATGCAGGGGCTGTCCCAGCAGCCACGCCTGACGACATATCGATCGACGGAGTTCTTTGCATTCCTGTCCGCGCTTCGCTTGAATGAGGGGAGGGTCAATACTTCAAAAGCTTGTGAGAGGTTAGGCTGGAACGTCGACTGCGTCTACGTCCGGATGAATGACGGCCCGCTCTGCCGTCGCGAAGAAAGGCTCTTGGCACATTGCCGTGTTACGGAAGTACTCGCGCTGCTTTTGCCACAGGTACCGGGTTGCTATTTTCCGCGGGGACCGAGACCGATACTCTTGAACAGAAGCGTGATCAACTGCGTTTGCCGCCGCACATCCGTTTTTGAAAATAGATTGCGCCGATGCATGCGTACGGTAGACCGAGAGATCCCCAGTTCGTCGCAGCAACCGTCCAGATCTTTACCCTCCATCAAAAGCTTCGCGAGGCGCGATTCAGTCGACGTTAGACCGTAAAGTCGCCGGAGTTCGCTTTCCTGTGTGTGTACCGGCAATGCAGCATCGATGACAATGAGCAACGCGCCCGGTTTTGTGGTATTTCCGTCTCCCTGAACTATGCCATCGGTGCAGCGGATCAGAACCGTCAAAGGTCTTTTTCTGGACGCACGACGAAGAGATACCGCGACATCGGCACGGGCTGGAATTTCGTCTGCGTTGGCACGCGTGACTCGACCAATCAATTCGCTCAACAAAGAAGCGTCTTCTTGGGTTGCTTGCAATACGCCGTGCGCGTTGACTTCCAGGCCATCGCGTGATTGCAAGATCTCATCCGCAGTGCGATTCGTAAATTGCAACTGACCCGACTCTGCGCAGAAAATGAGCCCCATATTGAGTAGATCGAGAGCCTCAAAGCTAGCGTCGATCAATTCACGCATTGTCGCGTGCGCGAGATTGGCGATGCTCCCAACGGGGTCAACAATTGTTCGTGTGGGTGTCGATACTTGAAGAAGCGTCTGCTTCGAGGCCGGCCGTGACTTGGTCGCCCTCTGCTCGAGTACGGACTGAACGCGCGAGTAGATTCCCGGATCCAATGTCACGGCGAACACACCTCCAGATTTTCTTGCTTCGATCCTTTGACGGCTAGAGGGAGGAACTGCATTCGCGGCTAACGTTTCGGCGTTGACTCGGACACGACAAGATCAGTGTTTCGCCAAATCCACTCGCGAACCGTAAACTTAGATTGGTTAAAAACCTGTCGAATTGGAACGCTATCTTTCGGTTTTGGTGCTATCGTTAGATCGGCTGACAGGCCCGCGAAGGCACGCCTTTAGAGCCGCCTTGACAAGCGTTGGCTCGCCGCTCGACTCCCTAAGCGACGGCCTTTTCCGAAAACACGTTCGCCCCTCAGGCGAAGGGCCTGAACAACTATGCTATCCGTTGGCTTCTCTACACTATCTTTCGGTCAGTCACGAAGAAGGCAGTCACAGTGCTGAGGAATTTGAGCCAAAATTGGGGAAGTGTCGCGCTACGGGTCATGAGAGATCCACTCTCAACTATCTATGCGCCGGAGAATCGCACACGTCTGCTTCTAGTAGCAGCGTTGCTCGGCACATTGATCGCAGCCATCGATTGGTGGACCGAGCCCTATATTTCGCTCGGCTTCCTCTACCTTTTCCCGATCATGATCGTGGGAGGGTTCCTCTCCCGCAAAAGCCTGATTGTCATCGCGCTTGTGTGCGCGATTCTTGACTTCAGCAATTTGCCGAAGAACGAAACACCGGTTCACGTTGTCTTTAGTTTTGCTGGGTTCGTCGGGACGGGACTCTTCATCTCGGAACTCGTACGCAACCGTCGCATCATGGCGCAAAAACATCAAGGCGACTTGATGAAGTTGCAGCGAGAAGCTGAGGAACAGCTTCAGACATTAGTTGAGAGCAGCCCCGCCGCCATTGTGACCATCGACTTAGGCGGCACCATTCTCTTGGCGAACGAGGCGGCACAACAACTTCTCGCACCCGGCTCTCGTCCGCTCGCAGGACAGGATGTTCGCGAATACCTTCCCGCATTGAAGACGGCCGTCGAGACTCAGACTACACGCGTGTTGCGAACAGCGTTGCAATGCCGTGGGCAGCGAAATAATGGCGAAGCATTTCTGGCAGGCATCTGGTTCTCCACGTACACCACTATGTCTGGTCCACGACTCGCCGCGATCGTGGTGGATCTTTCGGAAGATCTTAGGAATCGAGAAGACCTGAGTCTCGATCATCTTTTGAAAAGCAGCCGTATCCTCATGGCTGCCGTCGCGCATGAAGTGCGCAATATCTGCAGCGCTATGCTTGTGGTTCACAAGAATCTGTCGAATGTGAAGGAACTCCGTCACAACGAAGACTTCAACGCGCTAAGCACGCTGATTCAGAGCCTTGAAAAGGTGTCGGCGCTGGAACTGCGGCCCTCGACTCAACACAACGCGGCGGCCGTTGATCTGACGTCGGTCCTGGACGAATCGCGTGTTTTGATCGACTCAGCATACCGGGAATCGGAAATGGAGGTGGAGTGGGATATACCCGGCGATCTTCCTCTCGTCTGGGCAGACCGCTACGGACTCATTCAGGTGTTCCTGAACCTGGCGAAAAATAGCCAGCGAGCCATGGAGGCGTCCAACGCAAAGCTTCTGCGAATCGCGGTAAGCGGGGAAAACGGTAACGTCATCATCCGCTTTGAGGACACAGGTTGTGGTGTGGCGAATCCATATGAACTCTTTCGTCCTTTCCAGCGGGGCGCGGACGCAACCGGCCTCGGGCTGTACATGTCGCGCGCGATCATGAGGAGTTTCGGTGGAGAGTTAGTCTACGAACCACGCCAGAGCGGTTGCTGTTTTGCGATTGTGCTGCACTCCTTCTCTGCCGTCGAGGAGCCGGTGAATGCCTGAGCCTGTGGAGCAGATCGTTTCTGTCCTCATCTTGGACGATCATGCTCTGTTTCGTGAGAGCGTTGCCCGCCTCTTGGCAACGGAGCCAGGTATCGAAGTCGTGGCCCATTGTGGATCCATTGAAGATGCTCTCAAACTCATGCAGCAGATGCATGTAGACGTTGTTCTTCTCGATTTCGACTTGGGTGAACGAGACGGCATCGACTTTATGCGGCGCGCGAAAGAACAGGGATTTACTGGCCGCGTGCTGGTGGTGACGGCGGGGGTCGATCAAAGCAAGGTGGCTGAACTGATTCACACCGGCATTTCAGGAATTTTCATGAAGCACAATTCTGCCGCCTCCTTGCCCCAGGGCATCCGCGACGTCATGTCCGGTAAGGTCTGGTTTGACCAAGAACTGCTGCAGGATGCGATTACGGGACAGAGCAAACGCCGGGCGAAGTCAGACCTTACACAACGAGAACGGCAGGTTCTCTCTTATGTTTTTGAGGGGCTCGCCAACAAACAAATTGCCGAAAAAATTGGTGTCTCGGAAAGTTCGGTCAAGGCGACGTTGCAGCAGTTGTTTTCGAAAACCGGAGTACACACGCGCAGCCAGTTGGTTCGGATCGTTCTCGAACACTATAAAGATCAGATCTGACAGGCTGCCTTTCTACTGAGTGTGCCTGTCTCCTGAAACAAGATTTCGCATGCGATTGCCCGGTTGAAATTCGCCAATCCCTAATCGATATGGCCTCGCTGACTTTCGCGTGAGGACGTTCGCCTTCGCGTTCCCTCCCATTACGAGTCGCAGCCTTAAGGCGCCAACGGAGATTATTTTGCACGAGACAGACGCCCACTTGCGATTGTGTTCAACGGTTCTGGCATGCTTGTAGAAGGAAGCAGAGTTGAAGCCCGTTCTCGGCACAGGCGCTTGTCGATATTGAAACGGTTTAAGAATGCCGTAGTGACGGCGCTCTATTGCGGCCGTGGTAAACTAGAATTCCGCATGTCGGAGAGGTGGCCGAGAGGCTGAAGGCGGCGGTTTGCTAAACCGTTATACGGGCTAACACCTGTATCGAGGGTTCGAATCCCTCCCTCTCCGCCAGGTCCTTCAAACCAAGGGAGTTGTTCTTTTTCGCGAGGTTCTGGTCGCAAGCGATCCGGGTCCTTTTGGAGAACAAGCGGAGAACAATTCGTCGCTTTCGAAACGAAAAGTTCCCATGCGGCGTGACCGGTTCTCCGCGCTCGAGCCGGGTTGGTCCCTGTGCGATTCACCCTTCCTGACAATCGCGACGCCTTTTCAGGTCCTCTGTGGACACGAGTGCCGCAGAGGTGCGGTCCAGATTTAGGCAAGCTTGGTTTCTGAGCCCCGCCAGAAGACGAGAACAAGGATCACCGTGGCGGATGGTCGGGAACCAGCACACTCAACGCACGCAACAGCGACGGGAAGCCGAACCGATCGGCGGCAACGCGGCTGACCGACAGTAAGCCGACCTATGTCTGAGGTTTCGACAGTGCAGATCGATTCGTAGGTTATCGAAAAATCTCATCCAAGCGGTAGGAGAGCTGCTGCGCCGCTGGCCAGCCGGCTTCAACAAAAGCGTCGAGCGTCTTTCTCAGGGCAATGCGATACTCAGGATCTTCTTGAAGAAGGTGTCGGTACTCCGCAAGGTATCGCTCAACGATGCGAACGATGTGCTCAGCAGCCATAGACTCGTATTGATAGCGACCGCTCCCGAGAGCAGTTGTTGCAGGAACTCGATGACCAGATTGTCGCTGCACGACGACAGCTTCAGCAGCTTGAATCCGCCCGAGCCGCCCTCGCCGGGGCTGAGTTTGTTTTGGGGGCAACGAGGATGGGAGCTTCTGACACAGGTCTTCGTGTGATTGCTCTCAGCAACCGGATACGAAAACTCAAGCGACTGAAGGCCGACAAGAACGAGATTGCAACGCTAGAACAGGAACGCGACGTTCTGCGTGAACAGTTGGCGAAGGAAAAGGCCGAACGAGCGGCACGACGGAGGTCCGCATGAAGTCACTCACTCGTGTTGAACTCGATTCTCTGCTGGCAGTCGCGGAGAAGCACGACCCGCTTCATGCCCTGATGTTTCTGGTGACGTTCAACCACGGTCTGCGAGTCAGCGAGACGCTGGCATTAACCCGAGCGAATATCGTCAACGGATATCTCGTGGTTCAGCGGCTCAAAGGCTCGAAACGGACTTCTCAGCCTTTGCAGCCGAACGAACGCGAACAGTTGCTGGCACTGGCAGCGAAGACGGACGGGCCGCTGTTCTCGACGTATCGCAAGCACTATCAGCGGCTGATGATTCGTTATGGTGCTGAGGCTGGCATCCCGCGATTCAAATGCACGCCACATAAGTTGAAGCACTCGACTGGGCGACTTGGATACGAGGGCGGCATGGGACTGCCAGAGATTCAAACTTGGTTGGGGCATATCAACGGCAAGAACACGATGGTATATCTAGAAGCCAGCGAGGAGCAGGCTGCGAATGCGTTCGCGGCGGCGATTGGAGGATGAAGGTAGCTGACTCGCACAATCTCACTGAATCCGTTCAACGGTTGGGGGCAAAGCCGACCAGTGTCCGTCGGCAGACTAGCGTAGTGGCATCAAAACATGAGGCTGCGAGTTTCCTGTTGCCAGTCAGTCACGCAGCCTCTGGTGCTGCGTACGAGTTTTACCCAGACGCCTTCGGCTGAAAGCCTGAGCTTGGCACCAGTAAACCTCGGAGACTCAGCGGAGCAAGTATAACGAGTCAGTGTGACGAGACGATTTAAATTCGGGAGTAAAATTGGTGCAGCAACTAGCCTTCGGCGTAGCCTATGCCCGCTGACCCGACAACATGTTGGCCACAATTCGGTTTCCCACATTTCAGACACTCAAGTCCTACAGGCTGCGACATCTGGCCTCAGCAACCACTGTGTCTCATTAGAACCGGGCACACCCGAGGAATTCGGAATTCGAGCCCTTCCGAGAATTGATGGCGACGTTGCGTGCTGAAGGCTCGGTCATCATGTCTCCACACAAGACGTACCAGATGACACCGAGCGGTTATGCGAAGTACATCGACAGAATTAAGGCCCTTCGGGTGCTGGCCTAATTTTCGGTAAGGAAATTGACCGTGGCTGTGCTACGGTGAGGCTCGATGGATGTCGCCTTGAAGCACGGTACGCACGAGCAGTGGGAGTCGGGTTGCGACTGCGAAGACTGTCGGTTCGCTATGAGCGACTGGATTGTAGCTTCGACTATTCCTAACGGCCCACGTTTCACGCTCAGCAGCATACTGACATTCCGAACTTGCGGGGATGAATTCTATTTCACGCCTCAGACGGTCAGTCGTGAGTGCGTCCACAGCCCCAGCACGGCACGTCGCCATATTGATGAACTTGTACGGCTGGGCGTCCTGTCACGGGTATTCTGGAAGCCCCCAAGCAAAGCAGGAGTCTACCGTCTGAACTTCGACAAACTGCGTCCCCGTCCTGAATTGATTGAGTATCGCGAATCACACCGCATTCATCTGGTTCGCTAGCTGACTTTCCGCTGTGAAAACCAGACTCTGAACACGCCCGAGTCGTTGGGGATTTTGACTTCGTCCATGATGTGGCCGTGCGAATACGCATCACCCAAGCGATAGCTCACCGATTCCGAGTGGAACTGCGTTGGGTAGACGAACTCGCAGTTCCGGCATTGCACTCGGATATTGACGCCATCTTTGTTCTTCTCGACTGATTCCCAATCGGGACAATCGCAGAGTGGGCAGATCATGGCGTGATTAATTTTCCTTCTCTGTAAAGAACAACATCAACCGTCCGCCAGATGGAGGATCAATTCTCAAGACTGTGCTGCCGTACTTGAGTCGTAGGTCTTCATCCGGGGCAGAACCCACGAAGAACTTACACCCGTTGCCAGCGGGGTTTCCAAGCGGAACTGTCATCGTTGACGAGTAGGCCGGAGACTCCGGGCTCATCGACACGACAACACCAACGTCGCCAGTGACACTGCTGATATGACCGTATAGTTTCATCACCGGGCCTATCCCCGTGTTGAAGACTGCAAGCACCGGAACCGATTTCCGCATGAGATTGTCGATCAGCAGGCCTGCTTGTTGTTGGGAAATCTCCTTTTCTTGCATACCTATTTCTGGTGCTTCCGCCACTTGGCCCAGCGTGCCTTCTGTGCAGCACGAATCCGGGCGATAGCAACGCGTTCATAAATCTGGCGGGTGGAAGCCTCTCGATTTGAAATAGATGGAGCGTGGGTCTACCAAAACTTCAAGTTGAACACCGTCGAAGTCTTTGAGAGTGCAAGCCCCAGACTGATATATCACAATGTCGTAATCGGTCGCATCGGGCTTACGGAATTTGTTCAGTGGCACTGGTTTGCGTCTGTTCTCGGATGTCATTCATATTCTCCAACGCATGACAGGATAGGACGGCGGGGCTGGGACTGCAACAGTTTTGACTTGCCCCTAGACTGCGGGTGCGTCTTACACTACTCCTCATCGAACCACTCGACATCGGCCCAGCGATGTCAACTTACAGAATTGCCATTGGCCGCGTTCGAGCATTTTGACCGCGTTGCGAAGCGTCTCAGCAGTGACAGCCTTCTTGTAAAACCACGCACTCAGTCCGCGTTGGCGTTTTCCTGTCCCGCTGCCGAACGTGAACGTTCGTGATCCTCAAGTACCTCGAGCAACTGCTCCATTAACGAAAGCAGTTTCGTTTGGTCCTGCTCTTGAGCGATAGCCGCACAGAGTTCTCGCCAGTCTCGCATCTCTTTGGTCATAGAGCACCTCCGAAAGCAAGGTTCGCACCCTTAGCTATTGCAACAGCTGTGCCAACGTTCACAACTTGTTGATGTTCGGAACGGACCCGCATCACCTAGGGTCTAGTTTCGTCGTCTTTAATGGGGAGGTTTTCACCAAGTTGCAGAAACTTCTACACCGTCCTTGGGCGTTGCGTTCGAGTAACTCCGAAGAGCGTGCAACCGCTGCTCAATTCAAATCCCCGTAATCGACCGGTAGGGACCCAACTCCCGTCTACAGGCCTTCCCGTATTGCGGCCATAGTCGTCTGACGCTATCGTTTGCCACGGGAAGCTCTGGCCGTGCAAATAGACTCCATCGACGAACGTATCCGCGACCTCTGCGAGAAATTAGCTGACGTCCGAGGATCGTCTGAAATGGAATCTCTCCTAAGGGAATTGCGGGCGGCTCTTAGGGAACATGCTCAAGATATGCGGACTATGGCAGCACGAGCATTGAACCGCCCGCCATTCACTGCCAAGGTCGTTAACTGAACCTTCTGATCAATCTTCCACTATGAAGGATTAGCCTGCTCATTGACGTTATGGGCACCGCAGGCACGAAGACCCAGAGCTGACACGAAGCGTCCCAGCATTGCGTCTTGCATCTGGGACGCATCGCCCCTGAACGGTCCTTCCCCGTAACCGTTCCGTGTGCGTGGGAGATTACACCTGAACCGTAAAGAGGGCAACCGTCAAACTCGGTTGAACTGATCTACGTCACACTGTCGGGAGGTTTAACGTCCGTGTCGCCATCAAGTAGGCGGACCAATTCTCGCGTCAGTTCGAGGACTTTGTCACGGTCGGTTTCTTGTTGTATCAGTTCGTTGAGACGCTTGATGCGTTCGTCATTCGCAAGGTTCATCGGCCTGAGCCCCGCAAAGCATTCTGTTGGCCGGATTTTGTATAACGGAAGGGTTGGCTGTCAATACGGGTTTTCCCCGGGTTTGCTGCGTGGATCGCGATGCGACTCCGCAGGAAGGAGGGTGGATGAAAGTATGTGCAAAGCTACAAGAGGTCCTGTATTCCCTGCATCCTGTTCTCGTCTTTAGTGTTGGTAACCGTGGAAGTTCGTCCCATTGAAGATCGGATTAAGGAACTCTGCGAACGAGCCGCGACTGCTGAAGACTCCGAAGTGCCGGAGCTTTTGGCGGAACTCAAAGAGTTGCTCGCGGAGCATTCCGCATCCGTCAGATATCTTGCCGCAAAGACGCTGAGTCGCTTCAGAGCTGCCTGACAACCCATCAGCTACTCAGTGATCTTCGTCGTAGCATCAGTGTCGGCTTCAACAATGACATCGACATCGGCTCCGGGCTTGAGACCTACCTTCTCACCGTACTCGTTCGTCAAGACATTCTCGATCCGGATTTCCCGATACAGGTCCTGGGCATCCTCAATACTGATTTGGGCCTTTTCCGGTTCGCTCGGAAGGAATGGTCTCAACACCTGCTGCACTATACCCCTCAATCTCTTGCGTTTCGTCTTAATCATAGCGGTCTCCTCAGACGGTGCTATTTGTGGTCGTTGAGTGCTCCCAGCTTCTTCGTCAAATTTCTGATCCGAATGTGGCGGCTTTTGTATTGCTCAGCATCCGCTGACGTCATGCCCATGAGTGTGGCCACGTTCTCCGCTGCGGTCTGTTGTTCTTTTAGTCTGCTGATTTTCTCCCTGAGACGTCGGATCACAAGGTCAAAGTCTTGTTCTCGGTCGTGTGACATACCAAAGCTTGCCCGAACCGCTTAGAAGTGTGATTTCCAATCGTCGGGGACGGGTATTCAAGGGACAGACGCCCCTTCTTTGATGTAGGCGGTCCATCGGGTAAATCCCATATGGGGATGCGAGATTTCGCTTCTGCCCTTCATTCCCCAACGAAGTGACGGCTTTGCCGTTACCGAAAAAGATCGACGATGCGATAGACGGGACTCATGATCACAGCGGGTTTAAAGAACAGAAGCAGGATGAGGATGCCAAAAAGAATGACAACGATCTTGAATGCCCTGTCGGAAGGTACCCACAGGAGAAATCCTAGACCTTGATCGGCAGGAAATTCAGCGTAAGAGCAAAGATGCGATACGGGGAGAAGAGGGTTAAGCGGATGCCAAATGCCGACGATTTCACGAGGGAGCTTCGTGCTCTCTTTTACGAAGCGTTTAAGGCGGACCAACCTACTGTTCAAGTGAGTGCTGGAGACTTGCATCGCCGGGTAGGAGACTACCCCGGAAACGATCATCGGATGCCCGTTTGCTGCACCGCGATGAAGGGTGAAATGGACGAGCAGGCTGGCGATGTAATCGTCAGTAGCCCACCGAGCGGCTTCGGTGCGACCTTTGCGGTGAAGTATGTACTACCGCGTCGTCAATAGAGTTTCCTGCCGCTAAGACTCCCCCTGCTTTGTGTTTTCTTTCGACCTCAACCACGCGAGGACGGAGGACCGACGAAACCGCAGGCCCAGCGGGAGCCGGATGACGGGAATCGGATTGTCGTATCTCGCCCGACCGCGAAGGCGAGTCAGATTATAAATAGACGACGGTTTGCATTTGAGCAGTTCAGCGACTTCCGCAACAGTCAGAATCTCGTTGTCGGCTGGTGGTGTCGGCAAGATTTCTGTTCCTGCGTGCGACACCGTGACTAGAAAAGAAGCTGGAAATGTAATTCCTGCCGTGGGTTTCATAGTTCTCCTCAACTTGCGAAAGCAGACTGTGACGATGCACGTTCACGCGGCCCAGATTGAACAGGAGCAGTAGGCGGCAGCTTGATTGTCACTAGTCGAGGGGCCGTCGGGATGTTGTTCTGTGTGTTGCTCAGGGTCATATAAAATCAACTCAATGGCGTTGAAAATCGTGATCGAAAACGCAGTACTGCGAGGCTCGCGTGACGAGCATTTCTGGCAGAGAGTAGCAACGGTGTATGCCGCCAGTGATGCAGAATTCAGAGTCTATGCTCCTCCGAAAGCCACTGGAAATGCACTCGGATGGCTGGAGCATTTTTTAGTTCACCAACTTAGTGATAGTGGGATGGGCGAGAACCCTCTGGAGGGTGGACCTAAACATTCCATCGTCAAGCAGGTCAAGGAAGAATTGGAGAAGCAAGCACTAGATGCGGAAATATGGGCACACACGAATTTGCAAGGACGCTATTGTGCGGCTCAAATCTGTCTTAGGGGACACGTTCATAGTGTAGACGGCTCCGAATTTAAACAGAACGAGCGTTGCCAAAAGTGCGGTGAAATCTGCATTGATCGTTGCCAGAACTGCAAGGCCCCGATTCGTGGTGCGGTTGTGTACACCAAAGATTTCACACTTCCGTTCTATTGCTATAGGTGCGGTCGCCCGTACCCGTGGATGGAACACCGCCTTCAGACCGCAAGGGAACTCCTTGACCACGCCGACAAGCTGACGCTCGAAGACCGTGAAAAGTTGTGGGGTCAGTTGCAGTACGTAATGTCCGATCCTAAGTCTGACATGGCTCCTGCCAAGAGGGCTGTTTGAGATTGGTATCACAAGGGCACTCCCCGCGACACGAGAGTTCTTCTTGGATTTGATGGCTAAGTTAGATGCCGAGATGATGAAGCCTTGAAGGCCCCCTCGGGGTTTTGACAGCGCCAACAATTTCAGGGGAGTCCATGAATGTGTCTCCCGGCTTCCCTAGCCAGCGTGTCAAGCCATGCCATCAAGTCTGATTTGCGGATTCGCTTCGCCTTCGAATGAATATTGAACGCTGGAAACGGATGCTGGTGTCGTTCTTGGCTTCGTCGCCGAGTCAATTCGTAGACTTGCTTCTCGGTCATTTTCAGAATGGCAGCTGCTTCGCCCATTGTCAGAATTTCGTCAGACATGGTCCGTCGCCATTTGCTGGCCTCCTTCATCGATTATAAGTCTGGTTGACTTCGATTCTCCCTTGACCGAGAATCGGGCCGAAAACAGAATGAAAATCAAGATTTACGCAAGTGTGAAGGCGGACGCTCCCATGCCGGGGCCGTACAAGATGCTTGACATTGTCGAGAGGGAAACTCCGTACCAAGTCGGCGACATAACTCACTACGGTGAAGTCATTCTGCTTATGCCGCCCGACGTATTGAATGACGGCGTCGAACAGGGCGTGGTCGTGAAATTCTATCCGGCGAGCTTGGGTTGGTCGTGTATGGAAAGCGTGATGGAGAAGCCGCCGACTTCATACGACAAGATTCAATTCACGCCGATTAACGAAAATGCCCTTGGCTTGGGTGAACCTCGACTCGCTGGCCCTTACCAGATTTTGGCGTCCGAGAACCTTACGATTGAGAACCTGTCACACCTGATAACAGAGAAAACCTTTTCGCTTTGGAAGACCGAATGCAACATATCGAAACGAACATCAGAGTCCCTTGAAGCCGTCACGTTTGCAATCGTGCATCGTCGCCCCTCCTCCAGTCCGAGCGATGATGGACTGCTTAGCCCATCGTTTTCGCTGATTGACCACGCTAGTTTGTGCTTGGCGTTGATTCGACCCACAAGAAAGAGCCGGGTGATGCACATTCGTGGCGTCATAAAGGCGGATGGTACTTTTGACCCGCAAGGATTCAATATTCAGGAAGACCTTGCTGATGTGCCGGAGATTCAAAAGATATTCGGAGTCAGAGAGGATGACATCGGCCTGCTGATCTCGGTTCTGCCTGAATTCATCCAACTCTATCGAACCGATCAGGAACGCAAAATGGCGGACTACGAACCCTTGCGGATGGCGGTGCAACTATACGGCGAGGGTTACGCACTGTCGTACTGGAAAGCTCGACACATCCTCTGGTGGTCTGCAATCGAGGCACTCTACGGTAGCAATGAGGATGCTGCGATGGCGAGGATTTATGCGTTCTTCGGAAACAAAAATCTTTTAGACGGATACAACTGCCTGATTTATGAAGAAGGAGACATACCGACCTACTTCACCGCCCCACCCGACAGCCTTCACACTCTCGGGAAAATGGTGCCGCTGATCTATGAGGTACGCAACGCCTCGGCTCACGGCCAGAAGGTTGCCGACTCACATTTCGGACCGATTCCACATCCCCTCGGTCAAGGAGTGGTCGGCCTCGTAGCCCTCGCTGAAGCCGCTACCTTTATCATCCGCAAAACGGTCATCGAGATTCTGAAGCGTGGCTGGCGGGATAAATTAAAAAATCGTGACAGTCGGGACGATTTCTGGCTTTACGAATATGGCCTCGATAGGAAGCAGAGTAAGAAACGACTGCGAGAGTTAGAAGACCACTTGAAAGCGGGGCGTCCATAGACGAGCTTGACGCAACCCATCAACGCTTCTACCCTAATGGGGGATGGTGTTCGCCAGATCAATCTTCACGACTGTGCTCACGGTTGCACTCGGTGCCTACGCATTCGATTGTGCTCCGATGGCGACGGCTGAACAAGCGATGCAGTGCTGCAAGATGATGCAGTGCATGAGGCATCGTCATCACGGTCAAGACTGCTGCAAGACCATGCCATCGACACATGATGTGGTCGGCCAGCCTACATCAGTCAACCACTCGCTCTCACTTGTAGCCGTTGGAGTAGTGCCGACGTTCGACGAATCTCTGAGCATCGCAGCGTCGGCACGATTCGTCGCAGACCAGTCCCATGCTCCGCCGATCCTAAGCCCGCCCAATATCCTGCCCCTCCGTATCTAGTCCAGTCGGCTCTGACGCACGCATACGTGTGCTCGAACCATTCTCGACTGGAGGAATCGTGAAATTCAGAAAGTTGTTCCGCATTTTCTGCGGACAATGGGTGTTGCTGTCGTTCGCTGCGTTGCTTTGTGTTCCGTCGGCTAAGGGGCAAGGTGCCGCCCCCGAAACCGCAACACCGTTGTTCCCCGGTGGTGGACTTATCTCGTACAGTTCGACATTCGCAACGAGAGGTCTAATGCCGAAGTCGTCGGGGAGCATTCCTTCGACCGCTCGACCCACATTTGCACACGAAGGTGAATTCAACTTCACTTGGGGCTTCTACCGTGATTTCGATCTGGCCATTCTCGTCCCGGTCGTCACAAATCACTTTGACGGGGTCTTACCGACCGTCGGCGGAACAGGTCTCGGCGACACGATGGCTCTGGTGAAATACCGCTTCTATCGGCGAGATTCACCACGGGGGACTACGCAGGCATCTGTCACCGCTGGCCTGAAAATTCCAACGGGGCGAACGGACTTGAAGGGCGTGAACGGCGTTCTGTTGCCTGCCACTCTACAACCCGGTTCAGGCTCCACTGATCTGTTCCTCGGAGCGAACTGGACGTATACCGGGCTGTTCAACATTAGACGGCTCGTCGCTGATGAGGATTTCCACTCTCTGATCCGCTCACAAGGAACTCAACAAACTCGGATCGGTGACGACATCGAATCACGATTCTGGTTGTCGTACAGACCCTACGAATCGAAGAACGTTGCTCGTGAATGGTTCATCGGTCCCGCGTTCACGTGGTTGCATTCCGGCGATGATCGCATCGCTGGCATCACCCAAAACGGGAGCGGCGGTGATGTCCTGCTGGCGGGAGTGACGACCTACGTCGGCCTGCGTCCCGGAATGCACGTTTGGCTAGGCATGGATTGGGATGTTGCACATTCGACCGGAGAACAATTCATGCCCGTGCGTCGTCACATCAGTTTCGGAGTGACACAACAGTTTCGATTACATCTTTAGGAAGGGAGGAATATGAACCGAAAACACTTTGCCCTGTTGCTATTGGCAGGCTGCGTCTTCGTCGTGCCCAAACTCGAAGCCCAGATAAGGCACATCGAGATGCGTGTTGAAGGCATGACCTGAAACTTTTGAGCATACGGTGTGAAACAACACCTACAACGCCAGTCTGGCGTTGCAAATGTCGAAGTCAGTTTGATCGATGGAAAGGTCGATGTCACGCCAAAGGAGGACGGGCAGATTGAGCCTGCGAAACTTCTGAAGGCAACATATGACAGCGGCGTCAGTGTCGCCGAATTGGACATGACAGCAAGCGGAAGAGTCGTGAAGGACACGGCAGGCAATCTGTCTTTGCAGATCAAACCGAATCAATCCTTCGTGCTTGCTCCGAATGAATTGTCCAAAGGTCTTGAACCGCTGGTCGATTCAGCGACGGTCGTCACCGTTCATGGACAGTTGTTCAAGAAGCCTGCCGGAAAGCAGAAGAAGGCAGACGCTTCGGCTCCGCTGAAGCTGCTGATTCTCGAAGTGAAGAAGGAATAGATGAGACAACGCTTGCTGCTGTGTATCGCTCTGGTCGGACTCGTCGGGTGTCACTCGGCGAGTCCACCTCAGCCGACAAAACAAGTCGCTGCTGGTGAAATCGGGTCGAGCCTGCCTGATTTCTCAGTCAAAGACTTGCAGGGAAATCCGCTCTCGTCGGCTGGTCTTCGTGGCAAAGTCGTCCTCGTCGACTTCTGGGCAACGTGGTGCCAGCCGTGCAAGAAAGAGATGCCGGGATACCAGAAACTTGTCGATGAGTATGGTTCTCGTGGGTTCGTGGTCATCGGGTTCAAGTTCGACACAATGCCCGACATGAAAAACCCTATTGAGTTCGCCAAAGGAATCGGAGTCCGCTATCCGCTCGCCATCGCAAGTGTGGACCTGAAGCAGAGCTTCGGAGGCGTCGACGGGTTGCCCACGACGATGCTCTATGACCGTGACGGAAAGCTGCGGATGAAGGTCATTGGGTTTGAATACACGGACACTATCGAGTCAGCTTTGAAACCACTCCTGTAGGTCGCAACACTGAACGAAGTGCGGGAAGTACGCTCCCGGCGTGTTAACTCGTGGGTTAGACCCCTGCGGAAGCTGCGATTGTTGAGGAACGAGAGGATTGAAAATAAAAGACTTCCTTTGTTTTCAATAAGGGTGCGATTTCGAATCCCACTCTCCCCAATATGTCTGATGTCGTCGCTATCATCGGTGATACTTATCCGAACGAAGATTCTGGAGACTATGCGAGCACGGGATTCCGTCGCCTGAAAGTGCGGCACACCGCCCGCACACCGACCCTGTCGTAACGCAAGTATTCATCGGTGCGTCGGTATAAGGATCGCTGATCGGCCGTCAGTCGCCGGCACTTCGATTTCCTCCGTTGTATTCATATTTTCAACCACCTGCCGAACTATCGTTTTTGCCCGTGTCTTAGAACCTGCCGCAGATTCGTCTATGCCCTCGTCTGTAAGGACGATCCGTTTGTTCGATTCAGGGCGGTTCGGACGGTCTCCAGATCTGGATGCTGGTACTGCATGGCAGCTCTGACATCCCTATGCCCCATGGTTCTCATCACCGCCGCGAGATTGCCGGTATTGCTTAGGACTTTTGTCGCCCGTAATCGTGCCGTGCACAATACAAGACGAGATCCTCAGGGAGTTGAGCCTTCCTTCGTGCGATGCGGAATTGCTTTCCCAAGTCTGTCAAATGACCACACCGTGAGCGAGGGGACGGAAACAGCCATCCGCCCGCCTTGCCTGCGGCGCGGATCCGGGGCACTTGGTATGCCCGATCACTCATCGGGATTATCCTTCGCCCGTCGAGGGTCTTGCTGTAGGGCACGAAGATGATTCGATTGTTCCAGTCCAGGTTTTCCGTACGGATTCGAGAAAGCTCTCTCCCGTTCTTCATTCCGGCGTCCCTGGCAAGGATGATGACATCCCGAAACAACTCGCATCGAAGGTTTCCAGTTGCAGGATTTAGCCGCGGCCAGTAACTTCTTTTCAGCATCCTCATCCTAGTTTGCGTCCCTGCTCCGGCCACAGCTTGAATTTTGGAACCTTGATGAGGAGATTCCACTCTTCTCCTTGTGGAGCATCCCGCGCAAGGTTCGTAAGGCACGGTTCACGTTCGAAGCTGAGCTACCGAAACGGAGGGCCTCCACCCGATCCTTGGTTATGTGGTCAAGATGCATGCCAGCGATGGTCGTGCTGGACAACAGCCTCCAGCCATTTGCATAGTATTTTCTTGTCTTGCTCCCGTGAGCTGCTGATGCGACCCAAACCAGGAACCGAGCCGAGCGGAGTGACGCAGCGCTGTGTCAATGTTCAGATCGTCCGACGGTCAGAGGAGTCATTGAAGAAGGGTGGTGGTGGGTGGGGCATTGTTGGAGGTCGCTGACGGTCCAGGACGCTTCGTCCCTTTCTCCAATATCGCGGAGAACTGTCTCATCGCCGCCATCGCTTCCAAGGACACGGTCTTGATGTAACAACTCTGAGTCACAGCGATGTCACTGTGCCGTAGAATTGCCTGAATCACGCTGTCGTCCACACCGAGACGATTGAGATTCGAGGCCAGCCCCCGACGAAAGCCATGCCAGCCCACCCATACCACGCCGGCTTTTCGGATTGCGTCTCGCATGCGGCGATAGTACAGAGCGTTCAGGTCCATCGGTTTTCCGACCGCGTTCACGAAGATCGGCCCCCGATCCAGGTACGCGGTGGATCTGCGGAAGGTCGCAAGCTTCGCTGCCAGTTGTGGCACAACAGGGACCGCAGCCTCTGACTCTTCCGTCTTGGGCTCGCCAACAATTCCACGCCAGATGCTTCTCCTGACATGCAGAAGCCCGAGGTCGTTGCCTTCAGCTGGTGGTGTATAGCCGGCCCAGGTCAGTCCTTGTAATTCTCCGAGTCGGAGGCCGGTGTACGCCGCCGTGGCCACGACCGTCGCCGACGGCTCAGGAAGGACCCTCAGCATCAAACTAATCTCTTCCAAGGAATACGCCCGGCCCGCCTTTCCTTTCGGTGCGAAGGCAGGAATCTCCGTCAAGGCAACCGGATTCACTCCGTCGAAGTATCCCTGCTGCGCTGCGTGACGGAACACCCCGCTGAGGAAATTCTTAATATGCGCAATTGTCGTCTTCGACAGTGTGTATTCTCGCTTGTGCCGCTTTCGGGGTATTCGGGCAATATCTTCGAGCCATTCCTGCACATCACGCGTTTTGATGCTTCTCAGCCACGCACCTTTGCAGGGGTCTGCGAGGTACGTCTCCCGGTCGAGCTCACCATTACCAGTGCCACGGCGAACAGAGCGATAATCCCATTGAATGGTCCCGTCCCCTTGACCTCGATCCGGCCGATCAGGAGCTGTCCAACCGCAAGAGCCACGAAGGTCCCGACCATATAGAGCGAGAAGACCCGCCCGCGCTCCGACGGCTGGGCCTTGGCGTTGAGCCAACTCTCGGTCGTGACGAAGACTCCGGCGCAGCCAAATCCAACGATCGCGCGGAGGGCGCACCAGGGCAACGGTCCAACCAGGAGCGGCATCGCCGCAGTCGCCGATACGACTAGTCCGGCGAAGGCGGCATAGGCGCGGATGTGTCCGACCCGCTCGATAATCTTTCCGGAGCGCACCGCACCCAGCGTGAAGCCGGCGAAATAGCCGCTGAGCACAAGACCGGCCAAGGTCGCGCCGAAATTCTCGGTTGCCACCCGCAAGGAGATGAAAGTGCCGAAGAAGCCGTTGGCGAGCTGGATGACGCTGGTCGCGATGATGAGCGTTCCGATCTGCGCGCGCGTCGAGCCACTTGACTGCATCGGCCCTCCTCTCTCGCGGCCGATCGGGAATGATGCCGGCCGCGCCCATCCAACCTTACCGGAATCGTACCTCAACTGGAAATCCCGCGTGAGGCAGTCAACCGGTACCTCGCGGAGATCACTGACGAGAAGCCGACTCAAGAGGACTAATCAGACCCTCGATAAAGTCGCGGTAGGGACGATCATTGCTGCCCACCGGGTGGCCGGGGGCGGTCACCCGCGCCCCGGCTCCCACAGAACGTAGCGTGCAGATTTCCCGCACTACGCTCGTCAGAAGTTGCTTCACAGCGCGGCGATAGCTTGCAGCTCCGAGT
>Ga0210396_10000233_pt1 | contig 85014 bp, 65 predicted proteins | sample IncBWH17OmetaG_FD_155466 | JGI IMG/M metagenome (GOLD analysis project Ga0210396, IMG submission 155466) | Forest soil microbial communities from Barre Woods Harvard Forest LTER site, Petersham, Massachusetts, United States - Inc-BW-H-17-O ... | reverse complement strand
CTCCCGCTATGGCTCCACGCTTACAACTGGCACAGACCTCACGCCAGCCTCAACCATCAACCTCCCATCAGCAGATCAGGCCTCGATCGGAACAACCTCTTGAGCCTCCACACGTAGGGATCTGCTTTTGCCTTTGTCTTCCTAAACCAGCCACCAAAGATCGGGTGCCCCATTCATCGCGGTCACATCGCGATGAGTGGGAAAGTAAAACCTTCCCCGATTTTGTTGTTGCCGTTGTTCTTCGGTGGGAGCGCAGGGCTTTAGCCCTGCAAAGAAAAAAACAAATACAAAGGGCTTTAGCCCCGGGCTTTCCTGTTGCTAAAAGCCACACATTATCCAAAACCGAATCAATCACTTACAAAAATAAATTCCCAAAAACCCCAGCAAAATTGAATGTCAAGCCCAAAAACCCATAACCAAAACAAAACAAACAACATCCGCATTGCAAAAGAGTTATCCTCCACCAGCTAAACTTAAATAAGAATCAAAAAAAGCCCCGGCCGAAAACCGGGGCTTTTCATCATTAATCCATAAACCCTTTAGAAAGACGAATTTACCCGTAACCCATTTGTTATGACGAATTTGAAAGAACAAAATCGTTTATCTATCACAATCCAAACGAGTTACAAATTCATACCCTGGGGGGGGGTACCTACCAGTTATGCATCGACCCATCTTCCAGCCGAGCCACCGGCAGATACATCCGCTTATACGGAAACCGCGCCGCCAGCTTCTCGTCGATGTCCACCCCATGCCCCGGAGTCTCTCCCGGATGCATATACCCATCCTTGAACGTATACGCATGGGGGAAAACCTCATCCGTCTCCGCACAATGCGGCATATGCTCCTGGATGCCAAAGTTGGGCACACTCAAATCGAAGTGCAGCGCTGCACCCATGCAGATCGGCGAGAGATCGGTAGCCCCATGGCTCCCCGTCTTCACTCCATGCAGATCGGCAAAGCTGGCAATCCGCCGCATATGTGTAATTCCACCAGCATGAACCACAGTGGCCCGAACATAATCGATCAACTGCTCCGAAATAAGCTGCTGGCAATCGAAGATCGAATTAAAAACCTCACCAACCGCCAAAGGTGTCGTCGTATGCTGCCGGATCAACCGGAACGCCGCCTGATTCTCCGCCGGAGTAGCATCCTCCAGCCAGAACAGCCGAAACTCCTCCAGGCTCTTGCCCAGCCCAGCGGCTTCAATCGGAGTCATCCGGTGATGCCCGTCATGCAGCAGCGCCACATCGAACCCAAACTTCGCCCGAACCGCCTCCATCATCTTCGGCGCAAACCGCAGATACTTCGACGTCGACCAGACCTCCTCCCGCGGAAGCGTTCCATCCGCCGGCTCATAAGGCTTGTCGCCATGACTCACACCATAAGCATCAGCAACCCCGGGAACAGCACACTGAACCCGCACCGCCTTGTAGCCCAACTCAATATGGTGCGCCACCGACTCACACAACTCGGAGATATCATGCCCATTCGCATGTGAGTAAACCGTAACGCCCTCGCGGCACCGTCCGCCCAGCAATTGATACAACGGCATACCGGCCCGCTTCGCTTTAATGTCCCAAAGTGCAGTATCCACCGCCGCAATCGCAGCCATCGTCACCGGCCCACGCCGCCAGTAAGCGCCGCGATAAAGGTACTGCCACGTATCCTCAATCCGTTCCGAGTCCCGCCCCATGAGGGTAGGAACAACATGCTCCTCAAGATAGGACGACACCGCCAACTCGCGCCCATTCAGCGTCCCATCGCCAACCCCGTACACCCCATCATCAGTTGTGATCTTCAACGTGACAAAATTCCGTCCCGGACAAGTCACAATCACCCGAGCATCAACAATCTTCGAACCACCCATATCTCTCCTAACGTTTCGCAGCAGCTTGAGTCTTCACCACCCGCGAAGCAGGCGAAGTGATCTCGATATAATCCAACGGCGCAGGTTCCTCACCATCAGGAGCTCCGATGATCCGAATCGTATCTCCCTTGTGCAGCGCAACTCCGCGCAGAACGCGCCGCGTGGCAGTATGTCCATCCATCTTGTCCGAAGGAAGCGCGTCATTCGCTGTCCACTCATCGATCGCCATTCCATTCACCTGCAGCGTATAGCGCGAAGCTCCATGATCGAAGTCGAAGTACTGAACCGCAACGTCGTACCAACCATCAGGCCGCGCGAACACAGTGCCAGCCGAGCACGCACCCGACTCCTTGCACACCACCGCATGTCCTTCCGAAGCAGTCTCCCAAGGTGTAACAGCGACAGGAACATATCCATTCAGCTCCATCGACTCAGCCTCAATCCTGTCGGGATGATTGTCCACGCGCCCCAAACGGTCATCGATCCCCGAGGTCTCGTGGAACCACTCCGCAACGGCATCTCGCCAGACGATCGCATGTCCAGCCTGATATCTCAGCCGCCGATCCACCTCAAGGTAAGTCCGCTCGGGAATCTTCCCGCGCAGCGACTCCCACTCACCAACCTGCGCCGCCGCCGCCGCAGCGCCCGCATAGTGCGAATCGTAGATATGCTGAATCACCGTCTTGCCCGAGTGCAGCCGATAGTCGTAAGGAACATGATGCATGAACAGCAGCAGCTCATCCGGCATAGTCCTCAGCGACTCATACTTCGCCGCCAGCGCCGGAGGATACTGCCCGATATATCCAGTCCCCGTAGCCACCGTCCGATCCATCCCAATCCCATCCTGATCCGCACGATGCCATTGTCCCCATCCATTCCGCTCCGAAGACTCAATCCCCGGCCCGTAATGAATACCAATAATGTCCGTCAGCGTCCCCGCACCCAGCGGCCCTGTATAGCTTTCGTAGATATGCCAGGAATCCAACTGCAGCTTATCAACCACGCTGCGAACCTGCGGATCATTCCCAAATGTCAACCGCGTCCACTCATCCGAGATAGTAGCGGAGCTGAGCGTAGGGTCCCATGCCAGTCTCCCAAACCCATAGAGATTCGCCATCGCCAGCGGATGTCCCAACCAATAGTCATCCAGACCAACATTGACCACTCCCACAAATCCGCCATTACTGCGGCCGAACGTCTTCCCAGTGATGATATCCCGAACCCGACTAGGCGCAGTCTTGGACGCCATCATGTCCGTATCCAGTGCCTCCTTCCACATCGGCACCAGAAACACCAGATGACGTTGTTGTCCTGTGTACTCCTGCGAAACCTGGAGCTCAATAGCTACATTGGTCTTCTGCAGTCCGGCAAATAGGGGCGATACAGGCTCCCGAACCTGGAAGTCAATCGGCCCATGCTTGATCTGCACGATCACGTTGTCGTCGAAGTCTCCATCGAGCTTATGGAAGTTGTCGTACCCTGCACGAGCGCGATCGGCCTTCGAATCCTTCCAATCCAGGTGGTGGTTGTACACAAAGCCGCGATACAGAACCACGCCACCATGCTGCTTTAGCGCTCGAGCCAGCACATTTGCTGCCTCCGCTGGCGTTCTCCCATATTGTGAAGGCCCGGGTTGCCCCTCAGAATCAGCCTTAATGATCACGCCGGCAAAATCAGGAATTACGTTATAAATCTCGTCGACCTTCTTCTTCCACCAATCCGCAACGTCAGGCGCTAATGGATCGAAGGTCGTCAATCCTCCAATCGACTGTGGGCTGCTCATATCAATCGACAACGACAGTCGCACGCCATACCTGCGAAATATTGCCGCTATCTTGGCGATCTCTCGCAAGTTTTCGGACTGCAGTAGCTTCGCATCCGCATTTACGTTGTTGATTGTGCAGCCATTGATCCCCACAGAAGCCAGAAGCCGCGCGTATCCTGCGACTCGTGAGAGATCGGTCCGAACTTTGCCCCCGTCGAAAAAGATAGATCGTCCAGCATAACCCCGCTCGATCGTTCCATTAGGATTGTCCCACTCATTCGTCCATCTAACAGGAGCCGAAGGGCCCTCAACAACATTCAATCCCGCCAACGAATGCTCTTCCGCAATTAACCTAAGCAGCGCGAAGCTACCGTATAAAACCCCATGCTCATCCGCGCCTTCAATAAGCAGCAAACTCTTCTTTCCAGCAGCCACACGGCGCAGCCGGAATCCCTCCGGAGCCAACTCTTTTGTCATCTTCAACGAAGGCTTCCAGTCAGCAATCTCGCTCTCGGTCCCGATCACGAGCACATCATGTGCTTGCTCCGAGTCAGAGATACCGCTTGCCGCACGCAGAACCCGATGCAACATCTGTCTCAAGCCGAACTTCAGCTCGTCCCCAGCCGTGCCTTCTGCCTCAGAGCGGCCTAAGACGAGCAGAGTATCTGGAACCGCAATTGATGGAAATACCTTCTGTACATCGACGGAAGTGTACGCCAGCCATGCTGCCTGGGGATCAGCGGCCTGCCGCACTTTCGTGTCAGCAGCCAGCAATCTCCCAGGCGGCATGGCAAGTATCAAGGATCCAAGCACGAACAAAATTTGTCGGTGCCGAAAAAGGTTTATCACCGTGGCAATTCTTTCCTCCCAGTAATGGTAAAGCCTTGGAAGGCGCCGCTGCTATCCTGACCCGGCTGTGCCCCACCCACAAACACTGAATATTCGCCGGGCTCTACACTGCGTTTGCCATCTGCCGATACCGTGCTCAGGTTTCGCGGATCGATGACCACATGGATATGCTGCTGCTGCATTCCATTGAGTGGTGTTCGGACAAACCCAACCAAAGCATGCCGTGGCGCGCCGGCTGATGCAGGAGCCTTCAGGTATATCTCCGAGACAGCCTCACCCTTCACAGCGCTTGTATTCTTTACGTCTGCATCAACGGTCAACGGCTCACCAGCCTGTAGGTTTGCGGCCGACAGCTTCACGTTGCTCCACTTGAAGTTTGAGTAGCTAAGTCCATAGCCAAATCCCCACAACGGCTCGCCCGTAAAGTACCGATAAGTCCGGTTCGCCATGGAGTAGTCATCGAACGCTGGCAACTGATCTGTTCCTGCATAGAACGTCACTGGCAAGCGGCCAGCCGGATTATTCTCTCCTGACAGAGTATTCGCTATTGCCGTTCCGCCTTCTTCGCCCGGATACCAAGCTTCCAGCACCGCAGCCGCGTGTTCTTTGGCCCACTTCGCTGCCAACGCACTACCATTCATCATCACGACCACTACCGGTTTGCCCGTGGCGGCAACTGCCTCCAGAAGCTTCTGCTGTACTGCAGGAAGCTCGATACTCGTTCGGTCACCACCATCAAAGCCCTCAACGTGTACCGGCATCTCTTCGCCTTCAAGCTCCGGCGAAAGCCCAACAAAAACCAAGGCCACGTCCGCTCGCTTCGCCGCTGCAACAGCTTCATCGCGCAAAGTATCAACAGGAGGTTTCCAGTTGAATGTGAGCCCTGCTCCGAACAGCCGCGCGCGATGCGAGTACTCAATGCGTAACTGATGAGGTTGCGTATCGGAGAAGGCTAATTCGAAGGGCTCCATGCCACTCCTGCGAAACTCCTTTTCTTCTACTGGTTGCTCTGTCACTGCTTTGCCGTCAAGAAAGACGCGTAACATCTCGGCGTCGCCACATGGGTAGCAATGCGCAAGCTGGAAACTGAATGGATACTTGCCCGGTTTCGGCACCGTGATTGTGCCAGTCCACCGCACGCCGAATTCTGAGGCTTTCAGGCTCGGAGCAGGAGCAGCGGAGTTCCAGTCGAAGTTCACCTGTTCATCCACTCGCGTCAATACAGGAGAGCCGGAGAACCCGATATTGTCGAAGTACTCTCCCTTTAGCCCAAACGTCTCACCCTCCGCCGGATGCAGCAGCGTCCGTGGCACCGGCAAAGTGAGTTCCGCGACGTACGGCGAACCCTGCGCGTAGAGGACATTCGCCGCGCCAAACTTCTTCTCCACTCCGGCTAGAGGAACTACCGGATGCGAAGGAACGGCGTTGTAGTTTCCTTCGATCGCCGCCAGCGAAGCTGCGTTCGGGCCGATCACAGCGATCGTCTTTACTGTCTTCTTCAGGGGAAGCACACCATCATTCTTCAGCAAGACCATCGACTTCTCTGCAACCAAACGAGCCAGCTCACGATGGGCCGCCGAGTCTGTTTCAGAGAAGGGAATTCGCGCATAAGCTACTTGGGAGGGCGGATCAAATAGTCCAAGGTCGAACCTTGCCCGGAACAGCCGCTCCACCGATGTATCAATCTCGCGCTCGGAGATCAGGCCTTCTTTCACAGCCTTTATCAGGCTCGCATACTCTTTGCCGCAGCTGGTGTCAGTTCCGGCTTTCACTGACGCTGCAGAGGCGTGCTCCATATCCGGCGAATACTTATGCCCAACCGCCACGTCCGTAATCGCCGCACAGTCCGAGGTCACGTAACCCTTGAATCCCCATGTCTTGCGCAGTGTATCGTCCAGCAGGTACGAGTTCGCACAAGCCGGTTTTCCGTCCACCGCGTTATAGGCGCACATCACGCTTCCTGCCTTCGCTTCGGTTACGGTCGCGCGAAATGCCGGCAGATACGTATCTTCCAGATCATGAGGTGAAGGGTCGACATTCGCCGTGTGCCGCGTGTTTTCCGGTCCCGAATGCACTGCATAGTGCTTTGGAGTGGCAATCGTCTTGTAATACTTCGGATCGTCGCCTTGCAGACCCTTGACAAACGCTACACCCAGTCGAGCCGTCAGGAACGGATCTTCGCCGTACGTCTCCTGTCCGCGGCCCCATCGCGGATCCCGGAAGATGTTGATATTTGGCGACCATATATCCAGACCGTAGTAGATGCTGTGATTGTCGTTCCGTAGCGCCTCTGAATTCTTGGAGCGGGCTTCCGTCGAGATCGTCGTTGCAACAGTATGGATTAGCGGAGTATCCCAGGTCGCAGCCAAACCAATTGCCTGCGGAAACACCGTCGCATATCCCGATCTTGCGATTCCATGCAAGCCTTCACTCCACCAGTCGTACTCCGGAACATTCAGCCGGGGAATCGCAACCGCGTGGTTCTGCATCTGCGATACCTTCTCTTCCAGCGTCATCCGCCCTACCAGGTCCTTTACACGAAGCTCGACGGGCTTAGCTGTATCGAGATAGGTAGGCTTCTCCTGAGCCATTGCCATAGAGCTACATAGAACGGCGACTGCCGCGACCCATTTCGCATTAGAAGCAAACAACAAACCCGGATTTTTCCTCATTACCATGTATGTCGGATCAGCTTTCAGAGTGGTTTATTTCTGCCTTGCAAATTTAGCTGTTGAGAATAACAAATGGCAAGGACGAGTGAGACCGGCTAAGGGCAATCCTTAGATTGCCCTTGTCTGATACGTTTTAGTTCGACAATAAATGACCATCATCTTGCCTTCCCACACGTCCCATTCTCGGGCGAGAGCAGTTCCAGTTTCGCTAAATAATTTGACATGCGAAATAAATCATTAAACCTTTCTGCACGAACCAGATTTGTAGGCACTCTTGCGACGGCTAGCTGTTTACCCGCTGCGCACCTGCGGTGAAATGTCGAATTGCATAGACCGCTGTTCCTGCAATCAGGATGAGTCCAGCGGTCCGCATCTCGTTCAAAAAATCCGGCCGCGAAAAAAGAATGAAGAGAAAGCCACCGAGCGCAAGAAACACAGGCAGCGGATACAGCGGCATGCGGAACCCACGCAGCTTCCGTTGTTCGCGGTGTTTTGGCAATAAGGCTGCCGTTCCCTGCAGCAAAAATTGAAACAGGATGCGAATCACGACAAGCGTCGTAATCACTTCTTGCAGCCGGAAGATACAGCACACCAATGTCATACCGCCAAGCGTAAGCAACGAGTGCTGCGGGATCCGGTGCTCCGGATGCAGTACGCCGAACCACGCTGGAAAGTTGCCATCGCGCGCCGCTGCAAACGGAATACGCGAGTACCCGAGCAGTAGAGCAAATACCGAAGAAAGCGCTGCGAGCGAGATCAACACCACGATGACGCCGGCAGCTGTGTGGCCGTAAAGCCGCTCCATAAAGACGGCCATCGTAAACATCCGTGCATGACTATCGCTGTTCTGCGTCATCTCGCGCCACGGGAGCACGCCGAGAACGCTAATATTCATCAACAGATATAGCGTTGCCACAACTCCGATCGAGCCTAATACTGCTCGTGGAATCGTCCGTTGCGGATCGCGAACCTCGGCTCCCAGAAAACATACGTTGTAATAGCCCCAGTAGTCATATGCCGAGATCAACATTCCTGCACCAAGCCCGATAAAGAATGCGCTGTCCAGATGAAAGGCGCCGGCAGGGAAGTCAAAGGCCTGATGCACATTAAAGTGCATAAATCCTGCAACAATTATGAAAACCAGCGTAAGGCCAACCGCAAGGCCAAGCCACCGCACGATGCGATCGATGGTCACGATGCTGCGATGCAGAACGATCAATGCCACAGCGCAGGCTCCCATAGCAATCAGCGTCTGTCCGCTCAGCACAATCGGAACGCCCAATAGCCGCGTTGAAGCGAAGGGCTCATGCGCACGAGGAAAGAAAAAGGAGATGTACTGCGAAAAGCCGATGCAGCCCGAGGCAATCGAAAGGGGAGCACTGAAAAGAAGCTGCCACGCGTAAAGAAATGAGAACGCGCGACCCAGCCCTTGTTCTCCATAAAGATGTTTAAGATAGGCATACGATCCACCGGCCTCAGGATAGGCGGTCCCCAATTCGGTCCATATCAAGCCATCACACATTGAGAGCAGTGCACCCAGCAGCCAGCCAAATATCGCTTGAGGCCCGCCCATAACCCCTACAATCAACGGCAATGTGACAAAGGGGCCCACCCCCACCATATCGATAACATTCAGTCCCAATGCCGACACGGCGGAGAGTCCCCGCTGCAGCTCTGGTGCTTTTGCCGCCGAACGAGAAGTTGGTGGCAGGCGGCTGGTATCCATAGGTGGCGTCAGTAGCGTTTCGTTCCTCTGTCGCATCATAGCCTCCCTGGTTTAGCAAATCCATAAGGCAAGATGCTGGATCAGCTTCTAAAGCTTAGTAAAATTTACTTAGTAACTTGAGTAAACGAAAACTCTGGTCAAGACGGGTCCAATGCCATCTGCAAAAGCTCATTCCTATGCCAACGATCCGTTCTCGACCTCAGAGAGGCTTATTCGAGCTGGCCGAACAAGATCATTGTGTTGAAGCAGCGTTCTATCCGTCGACAAAAGCTCCCTGTGAGCCCATATGGTATCCATTTACCAACGCCTATTTTGGCCTTTCTGCTTCTCCCTTAGGAGTTTTTGCTAGATGAGACACGATGTCCTCCGTGGCACCACCCTTGCACTTTTGATCTCCTCTCTCTGCGCGAATGGCATTCTTGCTTCTGCCCAGCAGCTAGAGACTCCAAAATATCAATCGGCCTTCGCTCGCCCACTCACGATAGATCGCGGCTCGGCAGCACTCTCTCAGTCACTGCAGAAACTACATACTCGCGCCAGTCTTGCGATGGTCGTCGCTCACCCCGATGATGAAGATGGCGGCATGCTCACCTACGAAAGCCGAGGCCAGGGCGTCGATACAACGCTCCTTACACTCAACCGCGGTGAAGGCGGCCAGAACGTAATGACCTCGGACTACTGGGATCAGCTCGGAACAATTCGAACCCAGGAGTTGCTTGGCGCCGGGAACTATTACGGTGTCCACCAGTACTTTACACGCGTCGCAGACTTCGGCTTCTCCAAAACCATAGAAGAAGCTCTCAAGACCTGGGGAGAAGACCGCGTCCTGTATGACGTAGTGCGCGTCATCCGCATGACCCGTCCTCTCGTCGTCTCCTCTGTCTTTGTAGGCAATGTCTCCGACGGTCACGGACACCACCAGGTATCGGGCTACATGGCGCAGTTGGCTTATAAAGCCGCTGGCGACCCCAACGTATTTCCCGACCAAATCAAGGCTGGCCTGCTTCCCTGGACGCCCCTCAAGGTCTACGGTCGCATTCCTTTTGCCCGCGTAACCGAGAAGGGAATCTACGACTACGCCACCGGCCACTACGCGCCTGCCCGCTTCCGCAACTACGTCGACAACACGTGGATCGAAGGCGTTCCATCTGCTACAGTTGAAATCCCCGTAGGCCAGTACAACCCACTCCTCGGCTCCTCGTATTCGCAGATCTCCCGCGAAGGTCTCAACGAACAGAAATCGCAGAACGGCGGCATCGCAGTTCCTCTGCCCAGATCGGTCTCCAGCGCCTATCATCTCTACGCCTCTCGCGTCCCCACCTCGGCTCACGAATCAACCTTCTTCGATGGCATAGACGTCAGCCTCGCCGGCATCGCCTCCTACGCGCCTGCAAATGAGCAGGCAGTATGGCGCGAAAGACTCAACGCACTCAACGCAACCGTTGAGGATGCCATCAAAAACTTCAACGCCACCGATCCCTCTTCCATCGCACCCACTCTGGCCAAAGGGCTCGCCCAAACAAACGCTCTCATCGACGAGGTCGCAAAGAGCAATCTTCCCGCCGAAGCCCGCTACAACATGACTCACGAGCTTGAGACAAAACAGTCGCAGTTCAACGCCGCACTGCAGCAATCCCTCGGCCTCTCGCTCGTAGCGAACGTCTCCGACGGTTCTGGTCCGCAGCGATCAGGCCCAGGGGGCGACGCCTCTCTCCAGCTACCTTCATCGCAAACGCTTGTCCCCGGCGACTCGCTCAACGTGTCTGTCCACGTAGCCAATCAGGGCAAACAACTCGTTTCCCTCAGCAACGTTGAAGTGAGGTCCGAAGCGGGCCCCGGTTGGACGATAACTGCAGGAGACCCCATCACAGGTCCACTCGCATCAGGCGATGCCCGCGACGAGACACTAGCCGTTACTGCCCCCAAACAAGCCGAACTCACCAGGCCATACTTTAGCCGTCCCAACCTCGAGCAGTCCTACTACGACATCAACGACCCTCGCTATCTCAATCTGCCCACACGCCCCTATCCTCTCCTCGCGGAGGCTACTGTCGCCTATCAAAATGTCGACGTCAAGCTTGCGAGCGTGGTCCAGACCGTCCATCGAATGAACGGCGACGGTCCCGTTCTAGAGCCTCTCCTTGTAGCTCCCGCCGTCTCGATCAGAGTCTCCCCCATTGCCGGTATCGTTCCCGTCATGAGCACCACGTTTGACCTCCACGTCCAGCTTCACAGCAGCGTAAAAGGACCAGCCAAAGGTCAGGTCCACCTCGATCTCCCCAAGGGTTGGACATCCAACCCCGCAACGGCCGATTTCGCGACCACGCGCGAAGGCGAAGACCTCAATCTAACCTTCACCGTCACTCCGCAGTCCGTTCAACAGAAGCCCTACACCATCACCGCTGTGGCCGAATACAACAGTGAAAAATACACCCAGGGCTTTGAGAGCGTAGGCTACCCCGGCCTGCGCCCCTACCCTTACTATCGTCCCGCGAGCTATCGCACCACCGGCGTCGACGTGAAGACCGCACCTAATCTCAAGGTCGGCTACATCATGGGTACAGGCGATGACGTCCCCATGTCACTCGAAGACATCGGCATCCATCCCGTCCTGCTTTCGCCACAGGACATCGCCACCGGCGATCTCTCACAATACGATGCCATCATCCTCGGTATCCGAGCCTACGCCGCTCGTCCCGAACTCAAGACCTTCAACAACCGTCTACTCGACTACGCAAAACGTGGTGGCGTAGTTATCGTCCAGTATCAAACTCAAGAATACGACCACAACTACGGCCCCTATCCGCTTACCCTCTCCGGCGACCCCGAAAAAGTCGTTGAAGACGACTCCAAGGTTCAACTTCTCGCCCCGAAAGACCCAGTCTTCAACTGGCCCAACAAGATCACAACAGCCGATTTCGACAACTGGGTCGAAGAGCGCGGCCACGGCTTCATGCGCAATTGGGATCCCAAATATATCGCCCTCACCGAAATGCACGATACCGACCAGGACCCGCAAAAGGGCGGTCTCCTCTACGCACGCTACGGCAAGGGATACTACGTTTACATGGCCTACGCATTCTTCCGCCAAATGCCCGACGGCGTTCCCGGCTCCTTCCGCATCATGGCAAACCTGCTCAGCATGGGCAAAAATCCCAACCTTGCCAAAACAGCAGGCAACTAACTGCTTCAAAACCGAACACAGCATTTGCTGTTGTTTTATTCTTTCCGACCAAACTGATCGGCTGCCTCACCCATGTCGCGGTTTTATCGCGACATGGGTGGGAACGAAATCAGTTTGCTCCGCCAGTTTGCCATTCTTTCTTTTCATCGCCATCTATCAATAGACTGGTCCAGAGGTGATCAGCGCAATGCCAGCCATCAAAACCTACCCTCATTCAATGCTCCGCGAAATCTTCGAGCAGCCCTCCGCTATCGCTGACACCCTGAGCGCCTATAGTGACGGCAGCAGTCTCCGGGAAGAAGTCTTCGCGCCCGCACTCCGGGCCCTTGTCGCGAAAGAAAGCCTTCTCATCTCCGCCAGCGGCTCCAGCCGCCACGCCGGGCTCTTCGGCGAAATCCTCTTCGAAGACCTCGCAGGCATTCCTGTCGACGTCGAGTACGCCAGCGAGTACATCTACCGCTCCACCCACACCCTCAAAAATCCCTGCTTCCTGGTCATCTCGCAATCAGGCGAAACCGCCGATACCTCCGAAGCCCTCCGTGAAGCCACCGCGCGCGGAACCACAACTATCGCCATTACCAACAAACCCGAATCCACCATGGCAAAGCTGGCCGACTGCTCCCTCCCCACCATGGCAGGTGCCGAACGAGCCATCCCCGCAACCAAAAGCTTCACCACGCAACTCACCGTCCTCTCACTGCTTGCTCTCTTCACTGCTCGTATTCGAGGACGCATGACCCGCGCCGTAGTCGAGTCACACCTCCGTGAGCTCCACACCATCCCTGAAGCAATGGCAGCCGCTCTACCTCAGTGGGAAGCCAAAGTATCCACACTCTCTGCCACCCTTCAGTCCGCCGAATCTCTCCTGTTCCTCGGTCGCGGCGTCCACTACCCCATAGCCCGCGAAGGCGCATTGAAGCTCAAAGAGTCAGCCTACATTCAGGCCGAAGGCTATCCCACCGGCGAACTCAAACACGGTCCGAACGCACTCGTAAATAGCCTCACGCCGCTTGTCGTTCTTGCCACCCGCGACCCTCACGCCCCGGACTCACTTCTCCGCTACGAGAAGACGCTAAACCTCCTCCGCGATATGAAGAAGCAAGGCGCCGAAGTCATCTCCATCGTCAACGAGGGGGACACTCAAATCGCCGAGTTGAGCAGCCACACCATCGCCATCCCGCAGTGCGAAGAGTACATCTCACCCATCTACGAAGTAATCCCCCTCCAACTCCTGGCGTATTTTATGGCCATCGGCCGCGGGATCGACGTAGACAATCCGCGCAATCTAGTAAAAGCAGTAATTCAGGAATAGCACCTAAGCTAGAGGTCCTTCCTAGACCATGCCGAGAATCTTCACGACTCCAGCAGCCAGGGCCGCACCCGCCAAAGGTCCCAACACCGGCACCCAGGCATACCCCCAACCGGATCCGCCTTTACCAGCAATCGGCAGCAAAGTATGGGCGATACGAGGCCCAAAGTCGCGAGCAGGATTAATCGCATAGCCAGTAGTGCCGCCCAAAGAAAGCCCAATACCCCACACCAACGCACCCACGAGCATAGGCCCTAGTCCGACCGCTACTCCAGCCGGAGCGACGCGCTTCGAGAACAACGCCGTAGCCACAAGCACCAGCACAAACGTGCCCAGTACCTCGCTGAAGAAGTTCCAAACAGGCTTGTACACTGCGGGCGCAGTAGCAAAGCAGGCGAACTTAGTATCCGCATCCTCGGTCAACTCCCAATGCGGTTTGTACTGCATCCAAACTGCTATCGCACCGCAAAGAGCTCCCAATATCTGCGCCGGAATATAAGTCACCAGTCGTATCGGATTGCCCGTCATCATCACCGAAGCCAGCGTAAACGCCGGATTCAGATGACCGTCCGAATCTCCTAATGCTGCACTCACAGCAACGCCTGCAAACACTGCGACCGCCCATCCAGCCGTAATCGAGATCCACCCGGCATTCTGCGCCTTCGATTTATTTAGCAGCGCTCCAGCAACGACGCCATTGCCCAGAACAATCAGAACAAACGTACCAACGAACTCACCAACCACAGCAGACCAATTGACCATCGTCCTCACTCTTCCTCGTAGACATATCCCTGCGCCACAGCGCGAAAGTTCTGCAAATCCTTATCGCGCCAGGCCTCGCTTCGACCCAATTCTTTAGCAAGTACATCAGCCACCAAAGGCGCAGCTTCTATAGCAGCCCGAGCATCTAGAAACAGAGCCCGCGTTCGCCGAGCCAACACATCCTCAACAGTGCGAGCCATCTCAAATCGCGCAGCCCAAACAACCTCACGCAGCCGATAAAGAAGCCGAGGATGCAACAACCTATCAAGTGCCGGATCATCCTCCGATAGCTTCTGCAACAAAGGCAGATCACTCCCATAAACCCGCTCCGACTCAGTCGTATTCGCAGACTTATCTGTCCACCCATGTAGTTTCAAATCCAGCGTTCGCGAAGCGACCTTCGCCAATCCAGCGATCTCAGCAGCATGATCGATCGCATCCTGACCCATCCTCCGATACGTCGTCCACTTCCCACCCGTCACCGTTATCAGTCCCGACTTCGATACCAGAATCGTATGGTCCCGTGACAACTTCGACGTCTTCCCATCGCCACTTTTCACCAGCGGCCGCAGCCCAGACCACACACTGAGGATCTCCTCGCCATCAGGCCTGCGGCCAAAGTACTGGGCAATATGCTCAAGCAGAAAACTCCTCTCTGACTCCATCGACCGCGGTTCCACAGAAGCATGATCGACCCCCTCATCTGTAGTTCCCACAACAGTGGCCCCATGCCACGGAATGGCAAACAACACCCGCCTATCCGCAGTCTTCGGAACCATCAAAGCCGAATCACCGGCCAGCCAGGAGTGTGGCAAAACAAAATGCGTCCCTTGGCTCATAGCCAGCAGCGACCCACGCGCTGCTCCATCCATCGCCAGAAGATCCTCGGCGAAAACCCCTGTTGCATTCACCACTGCCTTCGCCTGCAACTCAAACTCGCCGCCACCCTCACAATCCCGGGCCTTCACCCCTACGGTCCTTCCATCTCGCTGCAACAGCCCCGTGGCTTCGACATAGTTAATCGCTACCCCGCCAAGTTTCTGAAACGTCCGCAGCAGCGTCACAATATACCGGGCATCATCGAATTGCCCATCGTGATACAGCACCCCTCCCCGCAGCCCTTCGCTCGCAATGCCCGGAAGCATCTCAATCGTCTTCTCTCGCGAGAGCAGCTTCGAAGCGCCAAAAGAAAACCGTCCCGAAAGCCGTTCATACACCTTCAGTCCGAATCCATAGTACGGAAGCGTGAAGTAACTAAACGCTGGAACTACGAATGAAAGATCATGCACAAGATGAGGAGCGTTCCGCAGCATATGTCCGCGCTCACGCAAAGCATCCAGCACCAGAGTCACATTCATCTGCGCGAGATATCGAACTCCACCATGCACCAGCTTCGTACTCCTACTGGAAGTACCCTTGGCAAAATCGAATCGCTCCACCAGCACCGTTCTATAGCCGCGAGCAGCAGCCTCCACTGCAGCTCCCAACCCGCTGCTTCCGCCGCCAACCACCAGCACATCCCAGGGTTCAGCCTGCCCGCCGAGCCCACGCAAAATCTCCTCGCGCGCAATCACGTCAGCGTGTCCCTTCGCCAGTCCATCCCTGCGCCCGCCCCAGCGCCTTATGCCATGTCTCCCGCACCTTCTTCCGTGTCGAATCATCCATCTTTGGCTCGAACACACGATCTACCTGCCATTGCCTCCCGATAGCCTCCTTGTCTGGCCAATACCCCACCGCAATCCCAGCCAGATAGGCCGCGCCCAGCACCGTTGCCTCTGCATTCTTTGGTCGCACTACATTGATGCCCAGCACATCAGCTTGTATCTGCATCAGCAGCCCATTTGCCGAAGCTCCTCCATCCACCCGCAACTCAGCCAGCGGCAACCCCGAATCGGCCTGCATCGCTCCCAGGACATCCGTCACCTGTAGCGCAATCCCTTCCAGCGCAGCCCGAGCAATATGCGCCCTCGTCGTCCCGCGTGTCATTCCTAACAGTGCGCCCCTCGCATACTGGTCCCAGTGCGGAGCCCCCAACCCCGCAAACGCCGGCACCAGCACTACTCCATTAGAGCTCTCTACCGAAGCCGCCAGCTTCTCCACCTCAGCGGATGTCCGAATCATCCGCATCTCATCCCTCAGCCACTGCACCACTGCGCCAGCCATCAACATGCTGCCTTCCAGCGCATACTCCACCCTGTCGCCAATCTTCCACGCAATCGTCGTCAACAGCCTATTCTTCGAGGCCATCGGCTTCGCCCCCGTATGCATCAGCATGAAGGCGCCCGTGCCAAACGTGCACTTCGCCATCCCCGGTGACGTGCACATCTGTCCAAACAACGCTGCCTGCTGATCTCCCGCAATCCCTGCAATAGGAATCCCGGCGAACAACCCACTCGTCGTCCCACAGAGTCCACTCGAAGCCACCACCTCAGGCAGCATAGAGCGCGGAACATCCAACATCCGCAGCAACTCCTCATCCCATTCCAGCGTATGAATGTTGAAGAGCATCGTCCGCGAAGCATTCGTGACATCAGTCACATGCCTTTCACCCTGCGTGAGCTTCCAAATCAACCAACTGTCTACGGTCCCAAACGCCAGCTTCCCAGCCTCTGCCCGCGCTCTCACACCGTCGACATGATTCAAAATCCAGTTGATCTTACTTCCCGAAAAGTAAGCATCTGGCAGTAACCCCGTCTTTGCCTGAATGACTGTCCCATCACCGCGCTCCCGGAGAGCATCGCAGAACGCCGCCGTCCGCCGGTCCTGCCACACAATCGCGTTATAAACCGGCTCACCTGTCTCACGATCCCAAACAACCGTAGTCTCTCGTTGATTGGTAATTCCAATCGCGGCAATATCACGCTCCGTCAGATCAGCCGCAGCCAGCGCCTCGGTCGCCACGCCGCTCTGTGAAGACCATATCTCTGTAGGCGAGTGCTCCACCCATCCCGGCTCCGGAAATATCTGTTTGAATGGCCTCTGCGCAATCGAAACCACGGAGCCAGCCTCATCCACCACCATGGCCCGCGAACTCGTAGTCCCCTGATCCAACGCTAGAATGTACTGTCTACCCGCCAAATTCGCTCACCTCAATTTCAACGCAGGAATAGAACGCCAGCTCCGCCTACGAAAATCGTTCGAGCCACTCTACATTGGGTCAAGCGGTTAGACCAGCCACTACTTCGATCCAGTACTCCACCCCACCTTGACCTTGTTCGCCGCATTCTGCTGCCTCAACCACGTATACAGCGGCTGAAAATACTCGATCATCGGCCCCGCATCCAGATGGTCCTCGCCGGTCATAATCTTCAAAGTCTGCTGCCATGGCTGTGACTGCCCAGCCTCCAGCATCGTATTCAACTTCGCCCCAGCCTCCTTGCTCCCGAAGAAGCTACACCTGTTCAGCGGTCCTTTATACCCCGAGGCATCGCACATAGCCTTGTAGAACTGGAACTGATAGACCCTTGCCAGAAAATATCGCGCATAAGGAACATTCCCCGGAATGTGATACTTAGCACCCGGATCGAAGTTAGCCTCCGTCCTCTCCACCGGGGGCGCCACACCCTGATACTTCTCTCTCAACTCCCACCATGCCCTGTTGTAATCCTCAGGCTTCGTCTCACCGCTAAACACCTGCCACCGCCACTTATCAATCAACAGCCCAAACGGAAGAAACGCAATCTTATCCAGCGCCGTCCGCAGTTGCAGCGGAATATCCGCTTCCGCCGGAGGAATCTCATCGATCAGTTGCAACTGCTTCAAATACTCCGGAGTAATCGAAAGCGCGATCGAGTCCCCAATCGCCTCGTGGAACCCATCATTCGCCCCATTGCGAAACATAAACGGCTGCTTCCGGTAAGCCCGCTGATAAAAGTTATGCCCCTGCTCATGATGCACGGTCGTAAAGTTATCCGCATCTATCGTGATGCACATCTTGATCCGCAAATCCTGATCGCTATCGATATTCCACGCACTCGCATGGCACACCACATCGCGGTCCCGGGGCTTGATGAACTGCGATCTCACCCAGAACGTCGCCGGCAGCGGCTCAAACCCCAGCGAAGTAAAAAATCCTTCGCCATACTTCGCTAGTTTCTTAGCACCTTCAAGCGGAGGCACATCCCCAATCTGCTTCTTCAGCGCACCCTCAAGGTCATACATCTTAAAGCCACCCGCCACCGGCGCTGGAGCGACGATGTCATAGATATTCCCCCACTCCTGCGCCCACATATTCCCCAGCAGATGTGCCGGAATCATCCCATCCGGCCTCTCAGCTTCGGCCCCATACTTTTCAATCAGCTTGAACCGTACATACGCATGAAGCTCCTTGTAGAGCGGCTCCAACTGGCTCCACGTCCTCTCCAACTCAGCCGAAAACTCCTCCGGCTTCATGTCATATCCCGATCGCCACAGATAGCCCGTATCCCTAAAACCAAACTCCCTCGCCCCTTGATTCGAAAGCTCCACCAGCCGTGCATACTTCTCCCGCATCGGAGGCGAAATCGTATGCCAACCCTCCCACAGCGCCTGTAGCTCCTTCGGATCGCGAGACTTCGCCATCAGCACATCAAGTTGGTCAATCCCGAGACAACTGTCCGTATCGCCCGCTGTTGAAGTAGCTCCTGCCGAAGCTCCGTGACAATACTTCCCCTTCCCATACATTCCATCTAGAGAGCTCGCCACCTGCGTTAGTTCTGCAACCAGCTTCGGGTCTGTCGGAGTTCCATTCAGCCGCAGTAGCATAAACTTCCGCGCCAGATCAGGAGGCATCTGCAACCCATCGAACCGCCGCGCTGCAACCACAAACTCATTCGTCTTCGTCAGCAGGCGCTCGTTCGCCTTGGCCGAAATGGCCTCTGTATCGTCCGTAATGAAAGTCTCCTGCACCCACGCCGCCCGGTTGGCCTCATTGGACGATGCGAGCAGGTCCGTTTCCACCCGGTCCATAAAAGCTTGAGCCTCTGCCACAGTGGGAGGTGCACTCGTTGCAGAAGTCGGGTTCTGTGCAACCCCAAAGATCGAAAGGAGCGTTACAGCGAGAAGTACGTTCGGTAAGCGCATGGCGGGAGTGTAACGCTAACCGAGGGCGACAGGAAACAGCGCCGCCCTTACCTCCGCCGCATTTTTTCCGGTGATGCGAAGCACCTTCGCCCGGCCAGTTATCCCAGCCACCAGCGAAACCCGCGCCCTCGGAATCCTCAGCAGCTCCGCCACAAACGCAATCAAGGCCTCATTCGCCCGTCCATCCACCGGCGGAGTCGTCAACGAAATCTTCACCGCTCCGCCATAAATCCCACTCACCACACTCCTGCGAGCCCCCGGATGCACCCGCACACTCACCGTGCAACCATCTGCCACGTCTCTCGCAAAATCTTCCATTACGTAGCCGCCGAATACACACGCTTCCCAAAAATGCTCGTCCCCACCCGAACGCAGTTGCTGCCTTCTTCAATCGCGACGGCAAAGTCATTCGACATCCCCATCGAAAGCTGCGTCACCCCAGCGAACGGCGTTGCGGCCTCATCCCGCAACCGCCGCAACTCCTTGAAGTAGGGCCGTGCCACCTCCGCATCTTCCGACCAGGGGGGCACCGTCATCAGACCCACAGCTTCGACGGCCTTCAGTCCCTCCATCGCCTCAAGAAGTCCCATCAACTCCGCCGGAGCAATGCCATGCTTCGATTCCTCAGGACTCAACTTCACCTCAATCAACACGGGCAGCTTTTTACCAAGTGCCACCGCCGCACTATCCAGCCGCTGCGCAATCTTCAGCGAATCCACAGCATCGATCGCATCAAACAATTCCGCCGCCTTGTTCGTCTTGTTCGACTGCAACGGTCCAATCAAATGAAACCTTGCATCGCTCAACCCACTCAGCGCAGCCGACTTTTCCTGAAATTCCTGCACACGGTTCTCACCAAAGAGCCTCTGACCAGCCGCGTAAGCTTCTAGAATCGCTTCTACAGGATGCACCTTACTCACAGCCATCAGCGCAACATCACTGTCACTCCGTCCGGCCTGCCGGCACGCCTCGGAAATCTGTTCCCGCACCCGGGCAATATTCTCAGCAATCGACATATACCTGCATCTTACTTTGAAACAAAACATCCGGAGGCTCCCAACAAATGTGGACAATTCTTCTCCTGACAGGCTCAAACATCTTCATGACCATCGCCTGGTACGGACACCTCAAGCACAAAGACGTCGCTCTCTGGAAAGTCATCCTCGTCAGTTGGGGCATCGCCTTCTTCGAGTACTGCCTGCAAGTTCCCGCCAACCGCATCGGTTCCGGCACCTTCTCGCCATCCCAGCTCAAAGTCATCCAGGAGATCATCACGCTCAGCGTCTTCGGAGTCTTCACCGTCTACTACTTCGGAGAGCGCCTTCACTGGAACCACGCCGTAGCCTTCTGCTGCCTGATCGGCGGAGCCTTCTTCATGTTCCACAAATTCTGAGCAATCAACGTACAGAGAAATGGCCAGCCGATATTATCGGCCGGCCATTTCATCTTCATCAAATGTGGATTATCTACCGTGTTCTTCCAGATACTTCTCCACCTCAAGCGCAGCCATGCATCCCGACCCTGCAGCAGTAATCGCCTGCCGATACCGCCGATCCTGAATATCTCCGCAGGCAAACACTCCGGGAATCACCTCACCATTCAGCGTAGTAAACACATTGTTCTTTGTCAGGATGTACCCATCCTCATCGAGGTCCAGCATCCCCTTGAACGCGGAAGCGTTCGGCGTATGTCCAATCCCAAGAAACATCGCCGAAACAGAAAGGATCGACTCAACCCCCGAAGCACGGTTCTTCACCCGCAATCCCTTCACATCCTTCTCTTCGACGCCGAGGACTTCTTCCACAGTCGTATTCGTCACGAACTCAATCTGCGGATGTGCCATAGCTCTCTCCAACATGATCTTCGAAGCCCTGAAGTGCTCGCTCCGATTAATCAGCGTGACCTTGGTCGCGAACCGTGTCAGAAAAAGCGCCTCCTCCATAGCAGAGTCGCCCCCACCGATCACGGCAATCTCTTTGCCCGAAAAGAAGAACCCATCGCACGTAGCGCACGAGCTCACGCCATGCCCGATCAGCGCCTGCTCGCTCGGCAGATTCAACCACCGCGCACTCGCGCCCGAGGCAATAATCAGTGTCCGCGTATGAATCGTCTCTTTCCCAATGTTCAGTGCGAACGGGCGTTTCGACAGATCGATCGAGCTCAGGTGAGCCATCGTCAGCTCCGCCCCAAACCGAACTGCCTGTTTCTTCATGTTCTCAATCAGTTCCGGCCCTTGAATCCCCTCCGGCCATCCCGGGAAGTTCTCCACCAGCGTCGTAATCGAGAGTTGTCCCCCCGGCTCATGTCCTTCAAGCACCAGCGGCTTCAGATTCGAGCGTGCAGCATAAATGGCAGCGGTAAGTCCGGAGCATCCGGAACCGAGGATAACAGTGTCGCGAGTCGTATTTTCACTCATATTGGCTCTACTAGTGTAAATGCGCGGCGGAGCAAAAGGATGCAAACCGCCTCCCTTACCAAGAAGCGCCATTCTCTAATGGAACCTATTCAGGGATTGCCAGCTAACTAGCTAACTGACCGGCTACCGAGACCAGGCAATCGTCTGTTCGAGCCCGTAAGCCAGGTCCGCGATCACTTTGTAGCCAAAAGCTTGCTGGGCCAGCGAGATGTCAGCCAGCGAGTGCTTGATATCGCCTTCGCGCTCGGGCGCATGATTGATGCCGCCGCTATAACCAGTGATGCGCTTCACCTCTTCGTACGCTTCGAGCAGCGTTGTATGGCGGCCGGTGGCCACATTGAAGACCTTGCCCGAAACATTGACTGAGGGAGCCTTTGCTGCAAGAAGATTCGCGCTCACAACGTTGTCGATATACACGAAATCCCGGCTCGTAGTGCCATCGCCGAAGATAGTAGGTGTCTCGCCAGCCAGCATCAGCGAGATAAACCGGGCAAGCACCCCGGAGTACTGCGACGACGGGTCCTGACGCGGTCCAAAAACATTGAAGTAACGCAGAGCAACGGTTTCAAGCCCGAAGACACGAGCATAGCTTGCAAGGTAATGTTCCCCGGCGAGCTTCTGAACGGCATAAGGCGAGAGCGGCGACGGCAGCATAGCCTCAGTCTTAGGAAGCGTTGGATCGCCTCCATACGCAGCGGACGAAGCCGCATAAAGAACCCGCTTCACTCCAGTCTTGCGGGAAGCCTCAAGAACGTTGAGAGTACCCGTAAGATTGGGTCCGTTCGTCCCAATGGGATCGGCCACGGATTTAGGCACCGATGGAATAGCGGCCTCATGAAAGACGTAGTCGACGCCTTGGCAAGCCGCCGCCAGCGCGTGCTCATCGAGCACGTCGGCGTGCCGAAAATCAATCTGGCTGCGGATCTCTTCGATGTTGCCGAGGTTGCCAGTCGAGAGATTATCGAGACCGCGAACCTTAGCACCTTCTGCAAGAAGGGAGCGCGCGATGCTGGAACCAATGAAGCCTGCAATGCCGGTAACTAAAGCGGTGGACATTCGATCTCCAGGGGAGGTGCGGGCGGTCGGGCTGCCGTCGTTATCAGGGTAAACCCTATGGTGGACGTAAAGATCGCAGGAGTGCTACATCAAACGTGGGATAGCCTGGCGTGAGAAGACATAGTCGCCGAGGGCATTGCTGTGTACCGTGGTGGCGAGTATCTTTCTAGGGCATGAAGACTAATTTGTATGCGGTGCTGATTGGAAGCTTGCTTGCGAGCAACCTGCTGATGGCACAAAGCCCTTCCGAGAGCTCACTGCTGGTTTTGTCGAAGCGTGGTCATACGCTTGCGATAGTCGATCCTTCGACCCTCAAGGTTTCGGCGAAGGTGCCGGTAGGCGACGATCCGCACGAGGTAATTGCTTCATCGGATGGCCACACGGCCTATGTCTCGAACTATGGTGGCGGGTCGCTACACACACTGGCCGTGGTTGATTTGGTGGGGCAGAAGGCGATGCCGGCGATCGACCTGGAGCCGCTGCACGGACCGCATGGGCTGACATTCGTTGGAGGGAAAACGTGGTTCACGGTGGAAGGTTCGAAGGCGATTGGACGCTTCGACCCGGCCACCCAGAGGGTCGACTGGGTGTTAGGAACCGGGCAGGACCGAACGCACATGATCTGGGTCTCCGAGGATGAGAAGAAAATTGTTACCGCGAACGTCGCTTCAGGAACGATGACGTTGATGGAACTAACGATGCGCCGTCAGGGTCCAAGTGGTCCTCCTCCCGGCCCGAGACCCCCCGGTGCGCCAGCAGGACCCCCACCGGGGCCTCGAGGGCCGGATTGGGTGGCAACGGTGGTGAAGGTGGGGAACGGCCCCGAAGGCTTCGATGTACTGGGCGATGCAACGACGATATGGGTTGCGAATGCTCAGGATGGAACCGTGTCGGTTATCGATTTCGCGAGCAGGAAGGTGATCGATACGTTGGCGGTAGACGCCAGGGGAGCGAATCGGCTGAAGTTTACGCCGGATGGAAAGACGGCGCTGATTAGTTCGCTCGGTGGGCCGGAACTGGTGTTTGTCGATGTGGCTTCGCGCAAGGTTGTGAAGCGGTTGAAAATTGGAAGCGGTGCGGCCGGAATTGTGATGCAGCCGGATGGGGCTCGAGCCTTTGTCGCTTGCTCGCCGGATGACTATGTAGCGGTGATCGATTTGAAGACGATGGATGTAGTGGGAAAGATCGATGCTGGTGGAGAGCCGGATGGGATGGCTTGGTCGGTGCATAAGTGATGTCCAGTGAGACGACAAACTGAAGGCTGTTAGTCACTCAGACCGACGACCTGTTGGACGTAACAAGGAGCAGTGGCCTCCTGCAGCATGAAGTTGGCCACGTCGGCGCGAGAGATGATGAAACCGCCTTTGGGCAGGCAGCCTGTTTCGACGCGGATGCGACCAGTTGGCTTGCGGTTGAGGAGCCGCGGTGGGCGCAGGATGGTCCACGCGAGATCGGATTGCGTAAGTTCGGCTTCGACGTTGATGCCGTCGCGGACTACGTTGCGGAAGAGGGTTTTGCTGAGGAGCGAGACTGCGAATCCGGCGTCCGTGAACAGGAGCGCGGCGGAGACATAGATGACGCGCCGGACGTCGGCGGCTCTCAGGGCCTGGACGAGTACGCGTCCGAAGTCACGACGACCGTTGGTTTTGCTGAGGGTTGATGGGCCGAAGGCGGAGAGGACGGCGTCATGATTGCGGATGGCGGCAGTCATCTGTTGCACGTTGTAGAGATCGCCGCCGATGATGCTGAGACGGGAGCTCTTCTGAGTGACTTTTTCGGGCGAGCGAACGAAGGCGGTTACTTGATGGCCCTGTTCGAGTGCACCGGAGACGAGCGGGCGACCGATGCCACCGGTCGCACCCAGAATGACGAGTTTCATGTCGATAGTCCTTTTTGTCAGCCTGCTCTAGGCCTCTTTGTTGATTTGGGTTATCGTGCTGCCGAAGCAGGAGGCGCGGGTATGCCGGGGACCTGGACGCCGATCTGCTGCAGAACGCCGAGGCGGTCCAACTGGAGCCATATCTCGGCGATCTTGCCATCTTCGAAGCGATAGAAGACAACAGCGCGTTGCGTGACCTGTTTGCCGGTCGGAGCCATGCCTCCGATGGGCACGGTATTGTTAGCGGTCATGGTCCAGCGGGCGGCGGCCTTGTCGCCGTTGGAAACAACGTCGTCGACGGTAAAGTGCTGGCCTGAAAAGAAGCCTTGTGTGCGCTTGATGCTCTGCTCGAATGCCGGGATACCCGTCTGCTGGCTGCCGTCGAAGCCATGGTTGATAACGTTTGCGCTTACGAGTTCGGGGAGGAGATCGAGGCGGTTCTGGTTGAGACACTCCTCGTAGAAGCGGTGGATGGTGGCGGCCTGGGAGTTGCTGGACATGGATGCCCCCGGAGCTTGCCGCGTTTGGGCGGTGGCGGTGAGAGATGCTCCGTTGGCGAGCATCACAGTGGTTGCGGCGATCAGAGTGCGAAGGAGAGGTTTCATAGTGATCCTCCTATTCAATAAAGTAACATATATCTAATATGCGACTATACTGTCAATGTGAGTAAAGACAAGGGAAATAAGATTCAGAAAAAGGGACGGGCACCAAAGAAGCGCGCCTACGAGTCTCCGGCGAGACAGCGGCAAGCGGATGAGACCCGTAGCCGCATCGCAGAAGCAGCGATACGACTGCTGACCGAGAGCGGATATGCAGGGATGACGATTCCGGCGGTGGCGAAGGCGGCGGGCGTGGCGGTGCCGACGGTGTATGCGATCTTCGGTTCGAAGAAGGGGATCGTGGCGGAGTTGCTGGACCAGGTGCGCTTTGGCGAGGGGTATCAGGCTTTGGTGGAGGAGGCGCGGCACGTGACTGCGCCGCTGGACCGGCTCGCGTTTGCGGCGCGGATTCCGCGGCAGATCTATTCGGCGGAGGTCCCTGTAGAGAATTTGTTGCGCGGCGCTGGCATGCTTGCTCCGGAGTTGTCTGCTGTGGAGGACGAGAGCAACTGCCGCCGGTATGACGCACAGGCCAACCTGATTGATGGACTGCAGAAGGGAAAGCTTTTGCGATCTGCGCTGAGTCGCGAGGCGGCGCGCGACATCCTGTGGTGCCTGACGAGCCGCGACATTTATCGCATGCTGGTGCGCGAACGGAAGTGGTCACCGGAAGAGTATGAGCGCTGGCTGAAGGAGATGCTGGTGAGGGAGCTGGTAGGGAACTAGTAGTCACGTTGAGCTCGAGGGCGATGATTCTCAAAGGCGAGGGAAGAAAGAAAAACGCCACAGAGGTTGATTCCTGTGGCGTTTTGATCAGGCTGAATTTGAGTAGAGCTAAACGGCTACGGGTTCGGCGACCTTGACGTTTACCGGGGTCAGCCAGTTATGGCGGTCAGGCTTAAGCCCATTAACAATGGCAAAGAACTCCTCGTGCAAAGCCGTGGTAATCGGACCCATCTTGCCATCACCCACAAGAATACGATCGACCGAGCGCAGGTGCGTAACTTCCGCAGCCGTGCCGGTAAAGAATGCCTCGTCGCAAATGTAGAGCATCTCGCGCGGCATCGCCTGCTCAACCACTTCAATGCCAAGCTGCTTGGCCAGCGTCAGAACAGAACTCCGCGTAATCCCATTCAGAACTGAATTAGCCAGAGGCGTGGTGTAGAGAACCCCACCGCGAACCAGGAAGAGGTTCTCGCCCGAGCCTTCAGAGAGGTAGCCATTCACATCGAGCGCGATCCCCTCGGAATACCCATTAACCTCAGCCTCCATGCGGATCAGCTGCGAGTTCATGTAATTCGCCCCGGCCTTAGCGAGCGAGGGCATCGTGTTGGGAGCCAGCCGCGACCAGCTGGAAACACACACATCGGCACCTTCGTTTCCCGGAACGTATTTGCCCCACGGGAAGTTGGCGATATAGACCTCGACGGGCGACTTCAGCGGATTGACGCCGATCTCTCCATAGCCACGGAAAGCAATAGGTCGGATATAGCAGGGAGCAATTCCGTTTGCCTCGATCACATCAACGACGGCGGTCGAAAGCTGGTCGACGGTGTAAGGCAGCGGCATCCGATAAATCTTGGCGGAGTCGACGAGGCGCGCCATATGCTCGTTGAGCCGGAAGACACCGGCGCCATTGGGCTGGGTATAGCAGCGGATGCCCTCGAAAACGGAGGACCCGTAGTGGACAACATGGGACATGACGTGGATGTTCGCCTTATCCCAGGGAATCAGTTGTCCGTTGTGCCAGATATTTGCGGTGGTCTGTAAGGGCATGTGCGCTCCTGATGTGAAGATTAATTATAGCGAGTCAGATAACGTCCCTTTATCTCGCTCAGAGGATTTGTGACGGGGCAGGCCCGAAAGGACTATCGTCATCGCGCAGCCGCCCTGTTTTCCTCCTTTTCCACTCTCTTCCACATCTTGTGCACCGGTTCTGCACCTTGCTCTCAGCCCCTTAGCGTCCTACTCTCACAAGAGTGCCCAAAATCCCTCCAAAAGCGCCCGCCTGAACCCCGCCTCTGACGCGCCGATGCGGAAACTTCCACAGCTAAATCCTTGATTTTCCTCATCTCATTGAGGCAAGGACGCATAAATAGGGGTATTCGCACAGCTAACACAACATGTTGTGCTTTATACTTGACACACCCCATAGGGGGCGGTACTTTTGCGACTGCAGCGTCCCTTAGTGATCCCCGGCAACACTGGCATTTCGTCTCGTTCTTTGCTTCGCCCCGCTCTTTACTGGCGTCCGACTTTTTTAGCTCGGGAACCACAATCAGCGCCCTGAAGCTAAAATCGCGACCCCCGACTCACGGCCTTGACCGTGAGCCACAAGCTTGAATTTCTCATCAAATTTAGAAGGAGCACCTCCCCATGGCGACCATTCCCAATCACGCACACACTCAGACGGCGACCAACGCCGCCCCCTACGCCTCCCGGACCTCCGGCCTCACCTTCGCCCGCTTCTTCACCCGACCCGGCATCTCCCCCTACGACGAGATCGTCTGGGAGCTCCGCGACGCCGTCATCCAGGACTTCAAGGGCCGCATCATCTTCGAGCAGAAGAACGTCGAAGTCCCCGCCGACTGGTCCATGACCGCCACCAACATCGTGGCCTCCAAGTATCTCCACGGCCTCAACGGCACCGACGACCGTGAGTCCGGCGTCCGCGCCCTCATCACCCGCGTCGCCGAGTCTATCCGCGACTGGGGTGTTCAGGGCGGCTACTTCGCCACCCAGCAGGACGCCGACACCTTCTACGCCGAGCTCGCCCACCTGCTCCTCAACCAGAAAGTGGCCTTCAACTCGCCTGTCTGGTTCAACGTAGGCTGCGACCGCCTCGAGCCCAACTCCGACGCCCAGAACTGGCACTGGAACCCGCACACCTGCGCGATCGAGTTCTCCGTGACCGGTTACCGCAAGCCCCAGTGCTCCGCCTGCTTCATTAATTCCGTCCAGGACTCCCTCGACTCCATCCTCACCCTCGCCAAGACCGAGGGCATGCTCTTCAAGTGGGGATCGGGCGCAGGCTCAAACCTCAGCAACATCCGCGGCTCCATGGAAACTCTCAGCGGTGGCGGCACCGCATCCGGCCCGCTCTCCTTCATGCGCGGCTTCGACGCCTTCGCCGGCGTCATCAAGTCCGGCGGTAAGACCCGCCGCGCCGCCAAGATGGTCATCCTCAATGTCGACCATCCCGACATCCTCGACTTCATCGACTGCAAGGTCAGCGAAGAGAAGAAGGCATGGACCCTCGTCCAAGCTGGCTACGACGGCTCCGGCCCCGACTCCGAGGCCTACAGCTCCATTTTCTTCCAGAACGCCAACAACTCCGTGCGCGTCACCGACGAGTTCATGGCCGCCGTCGAATCCGACTCCACCTTCTACACCCGCACCGTCAAGCACCGCCAGCCGGTCAAGGAATACCGCGCCCGCGACATCATGCACGCCATCGCTGAAGCCACCTGGCAGTGCGGCGACCCCGGCATGCAGTACGACACCACCATTAACCGCTGGCACACGAGCAAGAACTCGGGCCGCATCAACGCATCCAACCCCTGCTCGGAGTACATGTTCCTCGATGACTCCGCCTGCAACCTTGCATCCTTCAATCTCCTGAAGTTCCTCACTCCGGGAGGCCAGTTCGACATCGCCGCGTACCGTCACGCTATCGCCATCGTCACCACTGCAATGGAGATCATCGTCGACGCCGCCGGCTACCCCACCGAGATGATCGCGAAGAACTCGCACGACTATCGCCCGCTCGGTCTCGGCTACGCAAATCTCGGCGCGCTCCTCATGGCCTTCGGTCTCCCCTACGACTCCGATGCCGGACGCGACTTCGCCGCCACCCTCACCTCTATCCTCTGCGGCGACGCCTACTGGCAGTCCTCGCGCATCGCCGAAACCTGCCCCGCCCTCGGAGCCGCTACCCCGCTCACCCAGCAGGCGCACATCGCTGGCGGAGCCTGCCCCGGCTTCTACGTCAACCGCGAGCCCTTCCTCGACGTCATCCGCATGCACCGCGCCGAGGTCAACAACATCGGCAAGTCCCGCCGCAGCGCCGAGCCCTTCATCGCTCCCCAGCTCGACGAGCTCGTCGAAGCCAGCCGCGACGCCTGGGACGGAGCCCTCGCCCACGGCGAACGCTTCGGCTACCGCAACTCCCAGGTCACCGTCCTCGCCCCCACCGGCACCATCGGCTTCATGATGGACTGCGACACCACCGGCATCGAGCCCGACCTCGCCCTCGTCAAGTACAAGAAGCTCGTCGGCGGCGGCATGATCAAGATCGTCAACAACACCGTGCCCTCCGCGCTCTTCAAGCTCGGCTACAACAACACCGAGGTCGACGCCATCGTCAGCTACATCGACGCCACCGGCACCATCGAAGGCGCGCCCCACATCAAGAATGAGCACCTCGCCGTATTCGACTGCTCCTTCAAGCCCGCCAAGGGCACCCGCTCCATCCACTACATGGGCCACATCCAGATGATGGCCGCCACCCAGCCCTTCCTCTCCGGAGCCATCTCGAAGACCGTCAACCTCCCGCAGGACGCGTCTGTCGATGACATTGCCGAGGCATACATCGAGAGCTGGCGTCAGGGCCTCAAGGCCGTCGCCATCTACCGCGACAACTCCAAGGGCTCGCAGCCCCTCAACGTCTCCGCCGCCGACGGCAAGGCCCAGAAAGAGAAGGTCGTAGGCTCCATAGCCGCCGGTTCCATCGAGATCGAAGAGGCCGTCATCGCCGCCAAGGCCGCAGCTCAAGCGCGCATCTCCGCTCTCGAAACCCAGCTCAAGGCCATCGCCGAAGCCGCCCTGCAGAACTCCGACTCGGTCGACGCGCAGTCCCCACCCCGCGCCGTCCGTCATCGTCTGCCTGCCGAGCGCGCCTCGGTCACGCACAAATTCGGCCTCTCCGGGCACGAGGGCTACATCACCGTCGGCCTCTACCCCAACGGCCAGCCCGGCGAAATCTTCATCCGCATGGCCAAGGAAGGCTCCACCGTCTCCGGCCTCATGGATAGCTTCGCCACCGCGGTCTCGCTCGCGCTCCAGCACGGCGTCCCGCTCCGTGTCCTCTGCGAGAAGTTCGCCCACACCCGCTTCGAGCCCTCCGGCTGGACCGGCAACGAGCAGATCGGCTACGCCAAGTCGATCATGGATTACATCTTCCGCTGGATCCAGATCCGCTTCCTCTCCGGCCACCAGCTCGACCTCTTCAGCGGCCTCGCCCCCCAGCACGCCGCCATCCCGGTCGAAGGAACAGTAACCAGCCCCTCAAGCACGGTCATCCTGAGCGGAGCGCGCAGCGCGGAGTCGAAGGACCCCGAAGGTCTCGCTAGCGGCACCCACATCCCGAGCCTTTTAGCCTCGGACGACTACTACACCACCACGCCCCCACAGCAGGGAATAGCCCCCGACCCAACAGCACAGGGGTCTTCTGCTCCCTACGCGTCAACCTCTACTCCATCCATGGAGGACCGCGGCATCTACCACGCCGCCGACGCTATGAAGTCCATGTACGACATGGGCGACGCCCCAAGCTGCGCCACCTGCGGAGCCATCATGACCCGCAGCGGCTCCTGCTACCGCTGCATGTCCTGCGGCAGCACTTCAGGCTGCAGCTAGACTTTATTTAGCGCTCAAGAGAAACTGTTGTGGGTTTACGCATAAGGTTGAAGTTGTACCCCATAAGGCTAAAGTCGGCACCCCATAAGGCTAAAGTCCTTATCGGGTGTTGCAAACAGGACTCAAAATCGCCGATGGCAACCTCGTGGGGGTTCGTCCCCTCCGGGCGCACAAGATTCTAAATAGGTTAGGCGATATTGGCCTCTCCTTTTCGGAGAGGCCAATATTGTCTGGTGGCTGTTTTGATGGCTGTTTCTGCTCTATATGGTCCGCCCAATCTTTAATTTGCGGGGCAGCATGTCCGGAGACGCGTTTTTCGAGCCGGACGCTGAGCCTACCCTCATCCCGCCACCGGCCGGTGCCTCCGCTCCGCCGTCGGCCACGCTGTCTCGACCGTCAATGCAATCCCCGCCGCCAGTAACAGGTATCCCAACCTGAACTGCCATTGAACCTCAAGTTTGGGCACGCCTAAGGCCACAAAACATCCCAGCGCCACCAGCCCACACGCAAGAAACCGCGCCGTCTTTCTCGGGTTCTCAGCGACAACCTCGAATACAGACTCCAGCAAATCTCCCAAAAACTCCACCAGTGCACCCAAAGCAGCAACCTCCCCTGTAGACACGCGCCCACACACCGAGCGCCGGGCTACAGACTGTATAGCTCAAAAATGAAGTACAGGGCCGGGACCGTTTCGTTGAGAATCACCACAGATCTCAACCGCCGGTCAGGATTCAAGTCAGATTAGCCTTGAAATTAACGCACAGAGTAACACGTCATTCGCCTTGCATCTTTATTGCCTCGAGCAGTGACTATCTACGATCTGAACTGCAACAGCTGACATATCCGAAACATGGCAATTGTATGGCATTACCTGATTCTCGATTAGTGCATTGGCGATTTATCACTCGTGGCGCGTGCGTCAGGGTTCGTAGATTAGGGAACAGAAACTGGGATCGCGAGAATGGCAATTGACATTGAGCGGAAATCCACTACCATATGGTTGTGGATAGGTTAGGTACAACATTTGCGGCTTTGTCTGATCCAACTCGGCGGGCAATGATCGAACGGCTCAGCCATGGGCCCGCCACTGTGCATGGATTGACGGAACCGTTTGCACTGTCGCAGCAGATGATTTCAAAACATATTGCCTGCCTGGTGCGGGCCCGGATTGTGATCAAGGCGAAGCGTGGACGAGAGAGTGTGTGCACGCTCAGGCCAGAGGCAATCAAGACAGTCAGCGACTGGGCTTTTTACTATCGGCGATTCTGGGAAGAGAGTTTCGACAAGCTGGACGTGGTTCTGAAGGAAATGAAAAAGAAGGAGGTCAGGGATGACAAAAAACGCGGTTAACGAGATCGAGCGGATGGTTATTACAAGAATTTTTGATGCCCCACGCGAGTTGGTTTGGAAGGCGTGGACAGACCCGAAATATGTGACGCAGTGGTGGGGACCGAAAGGATTCACTGCGCCTGTTTGCAAGATGGATTTTCGCGTGGGAGGAAAATTCCTCTGGTGCATGAAAGCGCCAGATGGAGAAGTTGTGGGCTGGAATGGCGGCGAGTACTTCGAGATTGTCGAGCACGAGAAGATTGTTTACTCGATGTACTTTGCTGACGCGGAGGGAAACAAGGTCGATCCTGCGCAATATGGGATAGAGCATGAGGACATCGACGATGGGTGCAATGTAGTTACCTTTGAAGATTTCGGAGACGGCCAGACGAAACTCACCTTGATTGGAAATGAATCCATGGAGAACGCAAAGAACAGCGGCCAACTAGAGGGCTGGAACGAGATCCTCGAAAAAGTTGTCGAAGTGGTTGCAGGACTGGCGAAGTCGGAGTAAGTAGCTTTGATTCGCGAAACTCGACCGAGGAGAAAGAAATGAAAAGAATACCGTTTCTCGCTATTGTCTTGCTGGCATTCACGTTTCCCGCCCATGCCCAGGACGCGATGAAGGAAGATATAGCCGTCAAACCTGCCGATTCAGAAATGAAAGTCGTGCTCGACTCCTGGAATGAGATTGGGCGCAAGCTGACGGCGATGGCCGAAGATTTTCCCGAAGACAAATATGACTTCAAGCCGACACCCGCGCAACGGAGCTTCGCTGAGCAGTTGCTGCACGCGGCGGGTTCAAACTACTACTTCACTAATGCCGTCAATGGGAAGAAGCTTCCGGCAGCGGAAGATCCCAAGCGCGACCAATACAAGTCCAAGGCCGAAATCGTTGCGTTCGTCAAGAAATCCTTCGCCGATGGCGCAGCCGCCATCCAGTCGAAAGGCGAAAAAGGAATGACGACAGAGGTTGTTTATTTCCCTCACCAGAAAGCGCGTGTTCTCGATATCGCGAACGGCCTCATCGAACACAGCGGTGAACACTACGGCCAGCTCGTTGTGTACTACCGCCTCGCAGGTCTTGTGCCGCCGGAGTCGCGGCCCCAGAAGTAAAGCTCAAGAGACCAGTTATCCCGCCCTTATCGCGCGCCGTTTGCGCGAATGGGCGGGATTTTTTGGGCCTTGATCGTTTCCTCCATGTACTTCTCTGACGCGGAGGGCAACAAAGTTGAGTTTCCGGACAAGCGACCTTGGTTCGGCTGTTGCATCCAGGCCTATGCACTCGTTGAACATGGTTTGAGCCGGGTTCGGAACATTAGTCCTGCGAAACGCGCATCTCGGAAGCTGAGGAGCACTTCCGCGATGCCATTTCCCTGCAGCAACCCATAATGGAAAGTGTGATCCCTTCCAGTGAGATCAGTTCCATCGAGTCCAAGCTTTAAAGGCTGAGCCTCATTAAGAGGCTCACGGCAACAAAGTTCGTCCTGGCGCCTATTCTCCTTATTTCACGAACGTTTGTGCGAACGCCTCGATCGTTGTCAGCCCGTGGAAGGGTTCAGTTCCTGAATTGCCGAAGTGGATCCAGCCTGAGTTGAAACTCTTCACCATCTCGACGTAGAGCCCGGTGCGGTCGGCGGGTGTGCCCATCCCCTCCAGAACGCTCTGCCAGGCCGCCTCGGGCAGTTGTACGGCCTTCACTTCGCGGCCCAGCGCCTTGCCGAACGCGGCAGCTGTTTCGTGTAGGTCAGTTCCACCCTTCGGGCCGTCTACCTCCAGCACACGCTCGCCCGTCCAGCTTTCCTGCAACACTTTGGCGCCAGCCAGGCCGATGTCTCGCGTGGCCACCAATGGGAATTTGCGATCAAGCGGTGCATAGAAAAACGGCATCTCACCCGTCGCACGTGTGTGGTCCAACGCTCCCAGCCAATTCTCCATGAAACTGCCTGCGCGCAGATACGCCACGGGAACTGGCAGAGATCGCGTCGCCTGCTCCATCAGGTGCGTCGACGTGATCAGTCCTAGTCCACTCGGTTGCTCCGAACCGATGGATGAAAGAAACACGGCCTTGCCGGGCTTCGCCTGTTCAAGGGCGCCGCGAATCGCTGTGATCGTGCGCTTCTGGTCCGGCAGCCCGATAGCCGGGGCAAAGTCCGGTGGAATCATCGCGAACACACCCTCTGCGCCCGCGAATGCGTTTGCGAGTCCGGCCGCGTCGTCATAGGCTGACTGCACAAGCTCCACACCTCTGTCGACCCAAGCTTTCGCCTTCTCTGGATTGCGCACCACGCCCCGCACCTTTTTCCCCGCAGCTAGTAGATTCTCTGCCACTGTCCCGCCTACGTTGCCCGTAATTCCCATCACTGTGAACATGTCCGTTCGCCTCCTATGCAAGTAGATACTTATATTCGAATAAAGATGCAAGTTTTTACTTACACCCTTGATTTTTTCTGCGAAGATTCTCCTGTGACCGTCTTTGATCCGAACCGCAAGCGCAACGCTCGTGGCGAGCAGCGCCAGCAGACTCTCCTCCGCGCCGCTGCCGCAGTCTTCGGTCGTCTTGGTTACCACCAGACCACCACAAACGCGATCGCCACGGAAGCGGGCGTATCTCCGGCTACTCTTTACCAGTTTTTCCCCAATAAAGAAGCCATCGCCAGCGCACTTGCCTCGATGTATGCCCGCGAAATGGCCGAGGCAGAACGCGCAATCGACTCTAAAGGCGTGTTGAGCTTCACAGAAGCAGTCGGCGAACTGATCGATGTGTGCATGAGTTTCAACCGGAAACGTCCCGAGTTTCACACCCTCGTCGTCGACGCACCGCTCTCACCTTCCGCTCGAGAAGACAAACAGATTCTTGGACAGGTTTTTGTCGACTTCATCGCGGCCCGCCTCCGGAAGGAGCTACCCACTCTCTCTCGCTCCGATGCGGTCCACCATGGGGAGGTAGCCCTTATGATCTTCCGCGGAATCCTCGACGAGCTCAGCGTCGCCTCGACTCATGCCCGTCCGCGCCTGCAGCAGGCGATGCGCAATGCCGTTCTCCGCTATCTGACCCCTGTACTCACGGAATCGAAAGCAGGCCGCGCAGTTGGAAGCGCATAGCTGACGAGAAGCCGACATCTCGGTACTAATCCGAACCTCGACCCTGACCAGTCTGTGATGGCGGGCCCGGACTGAGAACGGCAGAGTACATCTATTGCCAGGATGGCAGTGCGTTGACCCAAGTTGCATCAATGATGAATGTTTGTCTGGCCAATCCCATACTGTATTGCTGCTTTGAGAACGTCGACTTTTATGTCTGCTAATGTTTTGAATTTGATGCAATACCCTGTCACACTTGCTTTGCCGAGATCCCGCCCAAATGTCTGGGTCAGATACTTCTTGTCCCCTACTCCCATAATGTAGACGGAAATGCCTGTTGTATTAGCACTGACACCGATTTGATAGAACTCCCTGGTTTTTCCATTGGCATATTCACTAGTTTGGGATCCATATCCAATGTTTGGGTTGGAAACGATTTTTCCTTTCTCGTCTTTCCCATCTAAAAACCACAACTGACAAGCTGGCATCAACGCCAAAATCATGCCATGTAGCTCTTGCATTTCGCTGCGTTTTGGCTCCGGTTGAGCAGTAATGTACTCCTTGATTTGTTTCTGCACCGTCATGTGGATCTCCTTGGCCTAGCGGTAATCCAGTGGTCCGGGAAACACCGATTGGATCGGCCTAGTAAGCACTGTCAATCGATGAAAATGATAGCGGAGCATCGCCGCCAATACGAAATTCTGCCTGAAGTTTCACGTCAAAGCGCACATTGACCCACCGTTGGCGGCGGCGCGGATCAGTCCCCGAGAAACGCGTTTCTCGCCAGTTGTGGAATCACTGACGAGAAGCCGACGTATGAGGATCACCCTGAGTTGGTGAGTCCCTCAGTGATTTTGTATGAAAATTGGACGATGCAGAGACACAGGGGAATTTGGGGACACGATACCTATTTCCGCCGCTTCATCGAATTACTTTGCATGCCCCGGACACTTGAGAGTTTTCAGCATGACACTTCTGGCTCGGATCAACCGCGCGATGGGAGCATTCGCCATTCTTCATCCCCGCTATAGACCGCTCGTCACGAATACCTTTATACGCGATTTTCGCGACTGCTAGGGTGAGCCTAGTTTTGAACCAGTGCCCGTTATGAAACTATAGCCCTCAATAGGGAGCGTGAGATGGATCGACGGCAATTTCTGGCGAGCGCTGCTTCTCTAGGAATCATTGGCGTGTGGGCGACGCGATCGGCTGCCGTGTCGTCGCGAGTCGTATGACCGTGCGTCTTTTCCTCAAGGAGTCGCTTCTGGCGATCCGGACGATCACAGCGTGGTCTTGTGGACCCGAAGGCCATTCGACCAGGGCGAGCGGCAGGCACTGACGGTGGAAGTGGCGCGAGATGCGGATTTCCGCAGCGTCGTTGCCAAGGCACGCGCGCCGGTGCTGGCGGCGCCGACTGGACATGCCGCGTGCTGGTCGGCGGCCTCTTGCCGGCGACGACCTATTGGTACCGCTTCACCGACGACAGCGGCGCCGGCAGCCGAATCGGGCGCACGATCACCGCCCCGCGTCAACGAAGGCGCCCAGAACGCCTTTCGCCGGATGATCTGGGAGGACGAGCGCGCGCCGGCCGATCGAAAGCTGGGCTTCGTGCTCCATCTGGGCGACTTCATCTACGAAGTCGTCGAATATCCCGACGAGGTGTCGCACCGCTATTCGCGCACAATCTACGACCTTGGCCGCATTCCCGACGGACGCAAGGTGGGCAATTTTCACGTGCCGACCAACCTCGCCGGCTATCGCCATGTCTATCGCGCGCATACCGACGATCCCGACATCCAGGACGCGCGCGCGCATTTTCCTTTCGTGTGCATCGGCGATAATCACGAATTCTCGTGGCAAGGCTGACAGAGCTTCATCGAATACGGCGGCAAGATCGAGCCCGCGCAGCCGCTGCGCGTCACCGCCAATCAGGCGTGGTGGGAATATATTCCGTCGCGCGTCCGCAAGGCCTCGGGCCCCGAGCTTGAGCAGTTTGGCCCGCCGACGGTGAAGAGCGCGCCGATCGGCACGCTGGACGATCATGGGTTCGGCGACGAGGCCAACAATCGCACCGCCGTCGGCAGCATGACTGCCTATCGCGCGATGCGCTACGGCAAGCACGTCGATCTGATCCTCACCGACTTCCATAGCTACGCGATGCGAAATCCCGGAGACCGGCCCGAGACGGACGTGTTCGACTCGAACTTCCCGGTGGTTCCGCAGGAGCTGATGGAGATTATCGACGGGGGCAAAGAGTATGCCAGCGGCAATCCGCCCGCGACGATCACCATCGGCGACAAGAGCGCTCCCAACTTCCGAAAGGACGAGCCCGCCTATACCGTGCTGGGTCGCGAGCAGAAGGCGTGACTCAAGGACCAGCTGACGCGTCGACCGCGACCTGGAAGATCTGGGGCGCGACCAACGGCACGATCGACATGCGGACCGATCCGCAGAACCTGCCCGCCGGGCTGGTGAAGGACAAATGGCCGGGCAAGGATTTCGGCACCTTCGGGGGCGGCGATTTCAGCGGGGCGTTCAGCGAGCGTGCCGAGATCTATGACACGGTCCGCGACCACAAGGTGCCGGGGTTCGTCGTCATCTCCGGCGACCGCCACAGCTTCTGGGCGGGCTATGCCGCTCCCAAATTGCCGCCAGCCGGGTACGACCCGGTCGGGCTGAGCTTCATCACCGGTTCGATCTCCGCGCCCGGGCTGGCTGAAGCGGCCGAGTACTACAAGCCCGACTTCCCGTTTCTTCCGCTGTTCGTGCGCAAGACGCTTGGTGCCGCGCCCGAAGCGACGATCAACCTGACAATCAAGCACGGCGTGCGCGCGGCGCTCGAATATGCGGCGAGCAATCCCGACGTCGCGCCGCACCTGGAATTCGTCGACATGGCCGGCCACGGCTATGCAGTGGTCAGTGCCAGCCCTGACGCGATCGATACCGAATTCGTCTGCATCGTCCGTCCGATCGCGCGGGCGGCGACCCCCGACGGCGGTCCTCTGCGTTACCATGTATCGCATCGGGCGAGGCTGTGGCGGCCCGGCACGCCGCCGAAGCTGGAGCAGCGGGTGCTTGAAGGGAATGCAAAGCTGTCAGTTTGATGACTTGTCATCGCGTAGGCAGCAAAGCGTCCCACTCTCGGTCGTGTGTTGTCGACTCGGACCGACAAGACCGAAACAATGCTCGCGACCCAGGTCTATCACCGGATGATCGCTCGCTCGTGCTCGTGCCCAGCGATGCATTGCGGCGCCAGATTGCCAAGAAGCCTGAGAAACCTGGGGACAGACGGGACGTAAACCGATCCCGTGACGCTTTTGGTGGCGATTCTAGTGATTGCGGTTCCAGACATGGCGGCTAGGCTGCTTCCGGCGCAGCGGGCATCGCGGGTTCAGATTGCATCCATGATGCGGGAGAACTGAGGTTCTGGTCGGTTCGTTGGATGTATCAGGATCACTTCCTGCAAGCCGACTTTGCGGTACTAATGGAAGTTATGCCCGGATTAGTATCGATAAACGTCGATAGCTCAAAACGCGCTAAGAGAGGGCCGCAGGATGAGAAAAGGGTTTACGAGAAGACCGAAAGCAGAGGAGCCCGCGGCGAACCATGGAAAGAACTACATTACTCCAGGCGGGATCGAACGCCTGAAAGATGAGCGCCATTTTTTGCTCACCAAGGATCGCCCGGCCGTGGTGGAGGTAGTGGCGTGGGCTGTGGGTAATGGCGATCGCAGTGAAAACGCCGACTATCAGTACAGCAAGCGACGACTGCGGCAGATCGATGGACGGGTTCGCTTCCTGACAAAGCGAATCGAAGCCGCGGAGGTGATAGATCCGGAAGCTCCGAGAACGGGGCACCAGGCGACAAGGGCGTTCTTTGGAGCTACCGTGCGCTATGCGAATGCCGCGGGGGCAGAGCGAGTGGTGAGTATCGTCGGCACAGATGAAGTCAATGTCGACCGCAACCACATCAGTTGGGCATCACCACTGGGGCGCGCATTAATGAGAGCGGCAGAAGACGATGAAGTGTTTCTTCATGCGCCAGGCGGAACTGAAACCCTGACCGTGCTGGAAGTGCGGTACGAGCGCATCTCCGTAGAACCGTTCCACGTACCATCTGGCCGCGAGGTCTCGACAAAGGGACTTGATCGCTGACACTCAACGAGCGAAGCAATCGTCTCCTGACCGGCGAAAAAAAATTGAGTACTGATAAACGCTGAATATCGGTAGCGTCGGATCGGTCAATGGATCTCATCATCGTTTACTCGGACCGTTCGGCAAAGGCCGAGTACATTGTGCCACCGAACCGCGATCGCCGCGTTGCCAGTTCTCTACACGCATTACTCCTGTCTCGCTGAAGAGTTGGAAGAGTCTCTCGAAGCCGACCGGATATGGAACCCAAGGGCTCGGCCTGGATCGCTCGTATTCCACAATCAGGAAACGATCCGTCATCGATAGGAGCCTTGTCAGGAACAGGTGTTGGTTCTGAATGAAGTGAAGGGTGTTCGCCAATAAAATCCCGTTCACGGAGGGAAGGCGGAGGCTAGAGCTCCGAAGATCTCCCAACACTTTACGAATTGCGACTCCGCGATACTGATCCGGAATTGCTTCGAGCGCCTCCTGGTCAAGATCGACTGCATGGATTGTGCTGCCGGAAGCTAACGACTGCGCTAGCGCGATTGTGAACGTTCCGCTGCCACAACCGAGATCGCACCAAGACTGGGGTCGCGTCCATTCAATCATCGGAGTCCGGATGAGGGCTGTTGCCTCGCTGATCTTCACCTCTTAACTTTACTGTTAGCTGACGAAGCCGACATATTGTTACTAGCCCGGTCTCGATGAGTGCATTGGCGATTATGCATGAGCTGACGGCACGTCCGGTAAGCAGCCTTATAGCAAGCGAGCAGATGAATCTCGCGGGTGTTCGAGAATGGACATGCAGGAGTAAGAATGAACACTGGCAAGCCGGACATTGAAGCTCGCCCACAAGCAATATCACTGATGAGCAATATCTTAGGCTTTGACCCGCTTTGGCACACAGCATGCTGGCGTACCACGCAGTGCTCTCGTTCTTCGGGAACAATGTCCCTCGGAGGTGGCTATGGCAGGACTGCTTCGGGATACACGCTTTGCCGTGAGGCAACTGCGCAGGAATCTCGGATTCACGATTGCGGCGACAGTGATACTGGCTGTTGCCATCTGCGCCAACAGCACGGTTTTCAGCGGGATCAACGGAACCATGCTGCATCCGATCCCTGGAGCGCGGAATACGGATGAGCTGGTGAGCGTGATGCGAGGCGAGTGGAGCACCTCGCCGACGCCACCCCCTTTCTTATCTCGACTACCGCGACCTGAGAGATCAGAATCACAGCCTGACGGGGATGTCGGTACTAGTCTGCCTTCAAAGAGTGCGTTGGCGATATGGCAACATGCAAGATTTCATGCAACGCGTTTTGCGGGACAGATGCTCGTTTCCGGTATTCTTCTTCTCACTAGACTATTGCTCCGCAAACCCTTTCCCCGGTTTGCCGTCCCAGCGACGAAGACCAGTCGCCCGGGACCCTGGTTTTGTAGGCTTGTACTCTCAACTGGAGAGGCAGCCCGGCAAGCGAAGGTCGGTCTTCGGTCTTTATGGAGGACAGATGGAGCCGATACCCGGCAAACCTTTGAGTTCCAGCATGCTGGGAGGTGTTTGGAGCCGCGCCTGCGTTTTGAAGAAATCCATAGCTGGCCATGCAGACTGAGGGAACTGCATAGGAGTTGCAAAAAAAATTGGCTCTTCTGTCGATTTTCCCTGTGCCCGAGCGGCTATAGATTGAACGAGCCAGCGCAAAGATTCCGCCGTTGGCCCCCAACAAGAGCCCGGGCGATGTAATACAACGGAGGCCCGATATGTCGTTCTTTCGCGATTTGAGAATTGCCGTGCGTTCCCTGGCGCGAGTGCCTGCGCTGTGGATTACAGTCGCCCTTACGTTGGCATTGGGTATCGGAGCCAACGCCGCAATCTTCAGCGTGGTACGCGCCGTGCTGCTGCGTCCGCTGGCGAATCGCGACGAAGATCGGTTGCTTTACCTGCGCCAGAGCGCCTCCGGCATCGGCCAGGACAACGCAGCGTTTTCGGTCCCCGGAAGTCAATTACTGAACTGGGCACATTTTCAGAGTTAGATTTTACGGTCGTGGGTCTAGGCACGCTACGCGAGATTCCAGCGGGCGTGGTGGATGGACACTACTCGAGGTGATGGGCCTGCGCCCGGTCCTTGGACGTCTGCTGACTCCGGCCGATGACGGTCCCAATGCCGCGGGAGCCGTGGTGCTGACCTATCACTTCTGGAGGACAACGCTGCACTCCGATCCCAACGTGATTGGAAAGACGGTGCGGCTGGAGGGCCCCACCGGAGCGCGCCCCGCGACCGTGGTGGTGTTCTGGAACCAAGCGTTCCGTATCCGGTGGCAACGGAGATCATGGCCAATATCGTCACCAGCCCGCATCATCTTTCCGCCACCATGGTGACGGGGCGCGAGCATCGCATGACGGAAGTCTTCGCGCGGCTGGCTCCCGGCGCGAGTGTCGACAATGCGCGGGCGGAACTGCGCAGCGTATACGGCGCCATGGTGGCGGCACATCCGGCAGTGTATAAACCGGAGGACCATTTCAAGATCGACGTAACCCGCATGCATGAGCAGATCTGGCACGCGTAATCGCCAAATACGTAACGGATATAGATCAGCCGGGCCCTCTCGTGTTTGTCGGTTCCGCCGTGGTCATTCTGGGTGCGGCCGTAATTGCTTCGGCGGTGCCCGCTGGGCGCGCTGCGAGAGTGAACGCGGTTGAAGCGCTGCGTTCCGAGTAACTCGCTAATTTTGACAGCGTGATTGGACGGAATCTCTCAAAGGATTTTCCGAGCCGGGAGCGAGTTTGTCGAAGATCTCACAGAATCCGCTGCCTACAGCCATGGATATTTCGGATAAAGCTGGTTCTCAACCCTCGAGAACAGTGGGAGACTTTCCACTTCGACGAATAGTCCGCATTTCGGACAATAGCCGGTTTTATGTCCAAGTGGACTGGATCGGTAAACACTGGCGGACTTATCATCAACAATGTTCTGCTGTGCCTCGAACGGCTTACAGAATAAATTCAAAGTCACAGGATATTGATCGCGCTATTGTTGAGGCCAGTCGTACCTGTGCAGGTCTCTCTCCAATAAAAATGAACCAGCCCTGGAGAACACATCAATGCGCATCGCAATTGTTGGTCATACGGTCTTTTCGGTCACCATGATCGGTCTTGGAATTGTGGGTCTTCTGTACCGCGATTTCGTCCCGGTGTGGAATCCTGTTCCCGCCAATGTCCCCGCACGCGCATTATTTGTTTATCTTGGCGCCCTCATCTCCCTAACGTCGGGCATTGGTCTGTTTGTTCCGCGCATGGCGAACATCGCGGCGCGCTTGTTACTAGCCACTCTTTTACTGTGGTTGCTGCTTTTCCGGTTGCCAAACTTTCTTCACGAACCCCTTTTCGCAGCCTGCTGGACCGTGTTTCCGCTCGCGGTAATGTTGGCAGCCGCCTGGGTGCTTTATGTCTGGTTCGCCGCTGACTGGGACCGTAAACATCTTAGCTTTGTCAACAGCAACAACGGCCTGCGCATCGCCCGCGTACTCTACGGCCTCTCGTTGATCTTCTTCGGCATGGCCCATTTCCTCGCCGTGCAAGCCACGACTCCGCTAGTCCCTAACTGGCTACCGGCCCATCTGTTCTGGGCATACTTTACGGGCTCCACCTTCATCGCGGCGGGCGTCGCGGTGCTCATCGGCCTCTATGCGCGATTGGCAACAACCCTCTCTGCCTTGCAAATCGGATTATTCTTGGTTCTGGTATGGATACCTATCGTGGCAGCAGGCTCCAAAGTTCCCTTTCAGTGGAGCGAGACCATCCTTAACACGGCACTCTTGGCCGCGGCCTGGGTGATCGCCGATTCTTACCGAAACACCCCTTGGCTCGCCGGGCCGCCAACAGCCGATAACAGCGGTGCTGACGCAGGACTGGGCTGCGCATGATGAGAGCCAGGAAGACGGAATGACAACTTGATATAGGCTCTTTCACTTTCTTCTTTTCGTAGATGACGCTGAGTCGATAGGTATGAAGTCCTCGAAAATCACGCTTTGCGGAAGTTGGCTGCGCTCGATCCGTCGTAACTGATGAGAAACGCGCTAGTGTTTTACTGATTTCCAGTGGGTGACTTTTCACTTGTCCGAATAGCCGGTTACACGGCCAAGTGAATCACGGCACCAATCTCCAGCTTCGAGCGAATTTTTCAATGCGGTAAGGAAGATCTGGCCCGACGGGTTTAGGCCGAACAACGTTGTGGGTGGCATCCCCACACTCGCACTCGATCACAGCCCGGCATGGGACGCCCAGTTGCTCACATGGACTGATGAGGCGACCGAACGGGGCTTTCGCGGGCAGGTTCGTGAGGAATTTCAAATCCTTACCTTCGCGCAGGACGGTCTGATCACGGGTTTTCCGGCCGGGACTCGGTTTGGCACGTCAAACTTCGCTATCAACTGTCCGATTGTTCTACGTCTCGACTGACCATACGCTGTATTTGCATTCGGGCCGGCCTGCTTTCTGAAATTAAGAACTGCAGCCGGTCCAGCATTCCTTATCAATGCGCAACGCGGTTCAGCGCCCGCTGACCTCCAGAGATTGTTGTGTTCGAAAAACTGGGGCGTAATCAATTTTGCCAGCTGGAGTCGTGCGCCCTACGAGAACCAGCACATCACTTGTTGTATCCTCCAACCGAGTTCTTGGCCCGTGGCATTCGCGAGATGCCTTGGATACCAGCTTACAAAGTTCGTAACGGTTTGATGTGTGGACAAGTGCCTCGAAGACTAAGTCAGAGCGCATATCGTTTCCTTCAAGTCAGAATGTTCAATGTCCTGCGACAGTGGGAACTAAAGCGAAGCAGCTTTATTCCGTGCTCTCGCAAAAACTATGATGGGCGGCATTTTTCATACGGTCCGCCCCTGAGACAACCGTCCTCTCCCGCAAAAGAGTCGTTCATCTCTGACTGGAGAAAGCTTGGACATATGTTGCATATGCAATGCCTCCAAACAAGATCGTCTAGCGCGCGGATTTGCGGTTTCAGTACCTTGTGCATCGCGTTGGGCTTTCCCTGTAAATTCTGGACGCTCGCAAAGTTCCTAGGGATCTCGGGCCTACCGACACACGTAATGCGAACCTAGGGACAATCCCCGAGTTGAGCAAAGCTCGGCTGTCTGAACCGGGCACGCTCGATCGGCGATCTTTGATTCGCGTTTAATATCAAAGAAAATTTCGACGATTTGGGAATAACTCCTCTCTCACTGCAGTTAACGAGAGTGCAGGGCTTCCGGCTCTTTTTCGGAAGAGTCGGGGGGGGCCATTTGCATGAGGAGGAATACCTATGTCTGTTCGAACAGCGTTCATTCGTAATCCGTTTTCTCAGTAACCGGCGAACAACAACGACAATCTCACAGTTGCATAACCCCCAGTGCAATCTGACAATCCAGGAGTTTTAGTAGAGATAGATAAACGGATGAACAGGTTTTTCATCATGGCGGCGGTGGTAACGGTAGTTTGTGCGCTGCTCTTGGAGTCTTCTTTTGTCGGCGATCTGTTGCGGTCATCAGGGTCTACTGAAGAGAGCGCGATCCGGACTCTCATCTCAGAGTGGATCGAGGCATATCAGAATTTGGATGCGAAACGGCTGGCCGCGCACGAAATACCTGCCGTAGAAGTAGTAGACCGCTTTGGCCAGCTGCGCCTGCAATCTGCGTCTGAGAACGAGAAGCTCTGGTCCGATACCTTTGAAGTGATCTCCAGGAAAAGTGAGCCACCAGCGGTCATGGTTGACCATATTGAGTTTCTTCGACCGGAGGTGGCCCTAGTGCAGGTGTCCTGGCAATTTCCAGAAGGAATCCTACTTGTCGATGGAGATCGCATTCCTCCGTTTTCAGAGGTCGATACCTATGTAGTGACCAAAACGCAGGGTGTCTGGCTCGTCGCAGCGCACAACATGCAGGAGAAGAAGCCGTAGTGCGTACCATCCGGAACCGAATTCCCAGGAACCGAAGGAAGGATAGTCGATGACGCGTTTGGCTGTAGTTGGTTTTTTATGTCTGTCCTTGATTCTTGCCGGCTGCTCGACCGGTAACGCCAAGTATGGCAATCCCACCACTCCGTCGTCAGCCACCGCGGCGCCCATGTTTTCCCTGGCCGCTGGAACCTACAACTCGGTACAAAAAGTGAGCATCACCGACGCGACTGCCGGGGCGGCCATCTACTTCACTACAAATGGCACCGTTCCCACTACTTCGTCCACTCCTTACACGGGACCCATCACGGTGAGCTCAACCGAAACGTTGATGGCCGTGGCCATCGCGGCGGGATATGCTTCGAGCACGGTGGAGACGGCAGCCTATACCATCTCTCTTCCGCCGCCAGCCACTGCGGCGCCCGTGTTTTCCCCGGCCGGTGGAAGCTACAACTCCGTGCAAACGGCAAGCATTACTGACGCGACTGCCGGGGCGGCCATCTACTTCACCACAAATGGTAGCGTTCCCACGGTTTCCTCCACTCCTTACACCGGACCCATCACGGTGAACTCAACCGAAACGTTAATGGCCGTGGCCATCGCGCCGGGATATGCTCGAGCACGGTGGAGACGGCAGCTTATACCATCACTCTTGCGCCCGATGGCAAGGTAATGCACGGAAACACGCCCCTAAGCGGAGCGCACGTTTACTTGTTGGCAGCGAACACGAACGGCTACGGAAACGCTTCTGTATCTCTGCTTAACTCAGCCTTGACGGGCGCTTCCGACGGGCTGGGCGGTTACGTAACGACAGCAGCCGACGGCGGCTTCACCATCAGTGGTATGTATCAATGCACTCCTAATACACAGGTATATACGTATGCACTTGGAGGCAATGCCGGCTCCGGAGATAACGCTGCGTCAGGACTGCTGGCGATTTTGGGCAACTGTCCGCAATCGGGTAGCTTTACGATCAACCCGCCGTTCACGATGAATGAAGTGACGACCGTTGCAGCGGCCTACGTGATGGCAGGTTTCGCGAATGATGCGACGCATGTCTCCAGCTCAGGCACGCCTCTTGCGCAAACCGGCATCGCCAATGCTTTTGCGAACGCTGTCAACCTCGCTGAAAACACAACAGGAGCCGTGCTCACCACCACTCAAGCCGGCAATGGAGCTGTTCCTCAGAGCGAGACACTCTGGCCAACATGCTGGCCGTATGTATCGACTTGACAAGCAGCAACAGTTGCTCCTTGCTTTTTGAAACCGCAACCGCCGATGGCACGGCCAGCGGTCCCCAGCCTACTGACACGGCCACGGCAGCCATAAATATCGCGCATCATCCCGGCGCGAATGTGGCCGCGCTTTATACGTTTGGCACCAGCGCTTCGGTCTTCACGCCCGCTCTTTCCTCACAGCCTAACGACTTCTCCGTCGCCGTGAACTTTTCTGTGCCGAACTCAACGTGGGCCGCAAACTCCTACCCTCCCTTTATGGGTGCTCACCAGATCGCCGTTGACGCAAGCGGAAATATCTGGATCCCCGGTTTCAGTACCTCTACCGCCTATGGCCTGATGAAGCTTTCGAGTCTCGGAGCAGTCCTTTCTCCGGCAAATGGCTACACCGGTGGGGGCCTCTTGAATCCATATGGCGTTGCCATTGACCCATCCGGGAATGTCTGGGTCACAGATTCGGTCTTTGCAGCAAACACAACCGTAACCGTCAGCGAGTTTTCGAACGCCGGTGTTCCGCTTTCGCCCTCTACCGGATTTGTTCCAAATAACCCTCAGCTCGGACCATCGATTGCAATCGATGCACAGGGCAATGCATGGCTTCCCTACGGCAGCGGCGTAGCCGAACTCTCACCCACGGGTGAAATGGTCACAGCCAATCCCGGTACTCCTGGCAGAGAAGGACCGCAGGGCATCGCAATCGATGCAAACGATAACGTCTGGATTGCAACGGGTTTCCCAACGCAAACCGGCTTCTTCCGCGAGTTCTCAAGCTCTGGCGTGGCCATCAACCCACCCTCTCTAGGCCAATACACCTGCGGCGCACTTCCCAACGCGGAAGACGAAACCGAAGGCGTGGCCATCGATGGGTCGGGCAGTCTCTGGCTTGTTGACTCGGAAGGTTTCGTCAAGGAGGGCGTCTCTCCGATCCCGCCTTGCTCCGGCACAGGAGGGGGATTTGTGACTCAGATCGAAGACCGAGGGGGCGATGTCGCCATCGATGGCGACGGAAAGGCTTGGGTCATTAGCGGAGGCGGCGGCATTGGAACCCTTTCGGAGTTTTCCAACTCCGGTGCTCCGATCTCCCCGTCTAACGGCTGGGTCGGAATCCCCTATGAACCTATAACACTGAACGGCTTTGCCGCGGTCTCCTTCGTTGATCTTGCCCTGGACAGCTCCGGCAATCTATGGGTCATTCAGCAGTTATACACAGGCGACTACTCTCACCAGATGCCTTATACCTTCTACGCCAAAGAGTTCATCGGCATCTCCGCGCCGGTTGTTATCCCATACTCCGCCGGGGTCAAGAACCATACGCTGGGTTCAAGACCATGATTTCACGGCTTCCGACGATCGCTCATCAGCAACCGCTCGGAGATCACTTCATTCTCGGTCCGAAAGAAGAGTGCCGTAGCTATGCGACGGGGTGATCAATGCCGAGATTTCCGGGAACAAAATCCCGCCCGCTATCACAGTGAAGGGAGTGTTGGGGTCCGCAGACCGGCATCAAGCCGCTTAAATCCAGGATCGTCACGCCATCCACGCGCCGGATGTGTATTCCCAGGCTCATAACGTCTTCTCCTTTCATTCCGATTGTGAGATGGAGTGCCGCATCGAAAACACTCGGCAGCGCATAAACGCGACAATTAACTCGTGGGGCCCGAACGATCTTCCTTTGTGATAGCTCAGCAGACTGACAAAGAGACCGTTGATCAACACACTACCCCATTGAGGCGAATTTATCTGTACAGCTTCAATGGCATGTGTGATCACCATGGTACGAGCCTCGTTATAGGTGAGAAGCGGCTGGGAGGGATCGAAGGGAACGCTGCCAAGGGATTTCAGCATTCGCGGGATGACACATTCGACGCTCTGGCTGTCCGCGACGAAATACCACACCAGCGTTGCGAACTCCCTTAGATTCTCGAGCACGAGGCAACGCCAATCAATTTGTCGCGACTCTTCCAACAGAGCCTTGGACAGAGACTCCAGAGTTGTCATGATGGTCTTTCCATATTTCCCAGACGGGCACAACCCGAACGCGAACAGTTACGCTTAGGCAGCGTCCCGCCGTTGAAAGTGAGGAATCTCGATCAATCAGCATAGTCGGGGAATCACCTAAGCGCACAAGCAGGTCGTTTGTCGTATCCTCGAAGCGGGTTTTCGGTACGCTCGTAAAGTAAGTTATTGTGATTCAACTGGACATCAAGGCGGCCGTCCACAGTATTGGAAGTGCGTATCACAGTCGGTGAACTGACGAAGGAACCGCTCGCACCGTTGGTCGTAGACGCAGCGTTCGGCGCCGGGTAGAGCATCGCGTATTGCAGTCCGACTGGATCTACTGTCCCGTGGGCGAACGCCGTCGGATTGCTCCGCAGCAGGTTGTAGTGGTCTTGTGTGGGTACCTGGCTTATCACTGGGTTCGAAACCAGAACTTGTCGTAGACCCGCGTAATCTCCGAAGAAGAATACTTTGCCATGGATGACTGGGCCGCCAATCGATCCCCCAAATTGGTTGTGCTGTAATTCTGGCTTGGGATTGTGCGCACCAAACTGGAACGGGTAGGCATCAAGGACGTCCTTGTGAAAGAACTCGCATACGGAGATCGAAGACGACTGTCGGCGGTCGTCGGGGCGGGCACCGCTGGTCAGACCGTTTGGGGGGCCTTCGTTCGCTTCCGGCGTAATCTGTGCGAAATTGAAGTAATTGCGGCCATCGAGCGGCAGGTGTTGCACGGCTTTCTCTGTCACTGTAAACGTGAGTACCGACCTATCTGTTTGCAAGGCCGGTGCCTGAGCAGTCTGCGCCGAAGAGCCGACTTGCAACCTCGCATCTTTGCGGGCGCGGTCACCTGCAGCGAGGGCCGCCTTTGGGATGTTGGCCGTGGAGAAACCGGACGCTTCAATCTGTATGGAGTACGATCCAGGACTTAAGAGCGTGAAAGTGTTGTCACCTGAGCTCAATGTCGTGGCGGATCGCATCTCGTGAGTGCCTAAATTCTTGAGTATTACGGTAGCTCCGGACACTACCGCCCCAGTACTGTCCGTTACAGTTCCCGTGGTGTCGCCGGTTGTATTTTGCGCGTTGGACAACTTCCCAAGTAACAAACATAAAACCAGCAAGAATGAACCGGTCGTTCTTGACGACATCGTGCGCGAGCACTGCCGCAAACAGCTTCGGCTTTTCATATTGACCTCCGATGATCTAAGGGCCCCAGAGAGCCGTGTGGTTGTGCTCGTCTGCTACGAGCCAGAATCGGCGACAGACGAGCGATGCGAACCCGTCATCTATTACCCAAATCCGCAGTCACTTGTGATAACTGAGTTCGAATGGAGCTATTCCAAGGAATTTCTCCGATCAGTTGATCGTGGAGCGCCGCGAGGTAGTCGAGGGTGAGTAGGGCCGTTCTTGACGGCGTTGGCTGTGCTAGCTGCGGATCTGGTGATGTAGGTCAGTTGAGATGCATCCCTGACAGGGGGTGCAGAGAGTGTCGCGCAGCAATCGTCCACATTGAACGAAAATTAAAGTGGAACGTTGGTAGACATCGTTCTGTCAGGTGGAAATAAACAGAGCGCGACACAGACGGTTACTTGGGAGATTTGCCTTATGATTTATGGCTTCGGAAGGCTGGCGATGTTGCTGACGTCATTCGCGCTTATAAGCATCAGTATCTCTTCGCCTGCCCAGCAACCATTATCTAAGCTTCGAAGTGATCGGTCCGCCGCGAAAGAGAGCGCTGTCGAGGCAACGTACAAAGGCCTACCTTGCGCATGGAAAGACAAGAATTATGTGGGCTCGATCGCCTGCTGAGCGATGACTATAAAGCCGCCACCTTCCGCGGACTCGTCAGCACGAAAGCAAACGAAATAGCCACAGCAAAGGAAGACCACGACTATTCCGCTATGGACGGCAAGGTAATGTCAGTAATGATTTTCGGCGATAGTGCCGTCGTCTTCGGCCTCATAGATGCCAGATGGAAGATGAAGCTCGGAGTGCTAAAGCCGGCCGGCGCTTCAGTTGCTGCTTCGCTGTGACTCTGGCGAGTCCCGTACCCTACACGGTCAATGCCGCGAAAAGGCAAGAACAGAGGAGAACCTTCCTCCAATGATACATATGCATGTCCGATTCTCTAAAAGACACTAGTCGCCTGCGCGCGTGCGAGACGCAAGCTGGCTGATTCGTTGCCCCTCAATACTCACCGAAATGATCGATAACAACGGTCTGAGGTCAGAAGCCCTGTACGTGTCCAGACTGGGTTACGCAAAGATTATTCCCACCCCCAGAGCAGAACATTTCCAAAGCGGGCTAAATGGATCGATCTCAGATAGCGGTCGGCGATCCTCGACGTAGAATTATTTCCCCTAAGTGCGGAGTAAATTGCGCGGTGTTAGGTTTGCGCTAGTGGAGGACCCTACCTATGAACGCATAACCGCACAATGCTGGACCAGCTTCAACTCTTAATCAAACCCTTACAAGGCTGCGACACAAAACCCATGCCAGGAGCTCTATGCTTGGCGCCAATTGTGGACACAAGCTCGCAACTTGGCCGCAGTCTGCACCCTTAATCACGATAGATCGGAGCGAACCAAAATGAAGATGCGAAACAACCCCGGAACAGAAAAAATCGCGCAAACAGCTTCATTCACAGACGAGGCCGCCCCTGCCGACCCGAAAGGTGTCACGTTCGGCCAGCCCTTGAAATGTTCGCAGCAGAGCAAGCGTTTTCGGCGCAGGCCTATCGCCCAGCCGCTTGCATGCGGATTGTAGAGCCCTGCCCGGAGTTGGAATAAAGTCCCCCTTTCGTCGGGCGGCTTCTCACTTCGATATCTGAAGGGATGCCTGTGCCTTGACCAATGCGGCGATGAGATTGTCGAGGTCAGCAGGGTTGACGTCGCTGACAGCGACGATGCGAAGGTCGGGTGTGGTGGCGGTGTGGAGGGTGAAGCCTGCGCGGCTGCTGGGTAGTGTGACGAGAGTTGGACTGGTGGACCGTTGCGTAAGAAAGACGGAGACCTCGTGTTTGTGGATGGTGAAGAGGAGCAGGGCGGCGGGCTGGCCATTAAGGTAGGTGAGGTCTGCGCCCTTGAGGGTAGTGTCGGGGAGGAGAGCAGTGGCGTCGGGGAGGTTGAAGCTGAAGGGGAGACGGCCCTGAAACCAGGGTTTGACGGTGTGGCGGTCGGCGGAGATGACCTGCGGCGTCGCGGCGTTGGAGAGGGTGAAGAGGTGCTGGTCGAGGAGTTCGGCGGCGAGAGTGTTACTTTGGTGGAGCTGGCGCCAGCCGAGGAGTGAGATGGTGAGCAGAATGGCCGCGGCAAGTGCTGCCCAGGCTGCGGGGCGGAAAGATGCCATGGAGTAGATGCGTGCGGCTTTCTTCGTCTCGTCCTGCGGCTGTTGATTCGTCTGCGGGCGCTGCTCCGGCGTTGCCTGTTGCGCGTGGAGTTGGGCCGTGAGGCGGGCGAGGGCGTCGGGTGGTGGGGCGAAGCGTTGACCGGCGCGGGCGGTAGCGGCTTTCAGTTGTGTGGCAGAGAGGATACGTAGAGTGCAGGCGTGGCAAGTGGTGAGATGCTGCTCGATTCCAAGCTGCTCGACGGGTGGGAGTTCGCCGTCGATGAAGGCGTTGAGGTGGTCTGGATCGAGATGATTGGTCGGAGTTGTCTGGTTCATAGGGATTCACCGAGTTGCGACTGCAGAAGTTGGCGGAGGGTGCGGCGGGCGCGAGAGATACGCGACATGACGGTGCCGATGGGGACGTCGAGGATGACGGCAATGTCTTTGTACTTGATCTCTTCTACGTCGCAGAGGAGGAGCGCTTCGCGGAGTTGTGGCTGAAGCCGCTCGAGCGCGGCATGGAGAGTGGCCTGGTTGTCGAGGCGGATGAGGGTGTCTTCAGGGGTGGGACCGGCTGCGATGGTGTCCAGTGTGTAGGGATGGTCTTCGACGGTGCGGGAGGTGGCGATGCCAGTGCGCGTTGTGAGGAAGGTGTTGCGGAGGATGCGGAAGATCCAAGCCTTGAAGTTGGTGCCGGGTTGGAAGTTGTCGAAGGCGCGGAGTGCCTTGGAGAAGGTCTCCTGGACCAAGTCTTCGGCCTCGGCTTGATTGCGGGTGAGCCAAAAGGCGTGGTTATACAGCGAGGCGAAGAGCGGGAGCGCGAGTTGTTCAAAGTCTGCGCTGCGAGTGGTGGCGGACGGCATGGTGCAAAGTGCCTCGGCGAGTCTGAGGTTGTGGGGTAGCAGCGTTAAGGCGTAGGCCGGCATGCATTGAGCGTTGTCCATCCCTAACGTAAACCGAATCGCAGACAGATTATTCCATGAATCATTTGCGGGTGCGTGGGAATAAAGCAGGGGTTGATCAGTTCTGTCCGGTAAAGGCAACTAAACACAAATGGAGTTAGGTATGAATCGGTTTAGGGAAGACGAAGTAGTGCAAGAGAACGAGCGCGCTGCGAAACCAGCGGGAGACGGCATCGACCGGCGCAATTTTCTGGGATGCATGGCGTGGGCGGGCACAGGGCTGCTTTGGTCGATGGTTGGCAGTTGCCGACGTCGAAGCTGCTGGCGCAGACGATGAAGGAAGGCGGCGGCGCCGGGGTTGGGAAGGTCGAGGACTTCTCCTTTGTGCAGATCAGCGATTGCCACATCGGATTCAACAAGGGTGCTAATCCGGATGTGACCGGCACGCTAAAGAAGGCCATCGACCGGACCAACCTTGTGCCTGCAGGGATGAAGGCGCCGGATTTCATGATCCACACCGGAGACATTACGCAGAACTCGAAGGCAGCGGAGTTCGATACGGCCTCGCAAGTGATCAAGGGGTTTAAGAGCGAGGTGTTCTACGTTCCGGGCGAGCACGATTTCATCGACGATGGAGCGCAGTACAAGCAGCGTTTCGGCAAGGGCACCCTGGGCAACTGCTGGTACAGCTACAACCACAAGGGCGTCCACTTTGTGGGGTTGAACAACTGCGTGCAGGTAGATGCGATGGGGAATATGGGAGACGACCGTGGACACAATCATCTGGCTGTCGTCGATTCGACGCTCGCAGAGAGTGTCTAATGCGTCCTTGGATTGCAGCCACAATCACCTTGGCCGCCGTAATGAGCCTGGGGTATGTGCATCCATTTGGGAACCCAATTCAAACGGTGAGGGTGAAAGACGGCAGCAAGCGACGTCAGCGCCCCACCGTGTTGACTGTTGAAGAGTACGAAGCCATCCTCGGTCTGTTGAAAGAGCCTTACCGCACGATGGTGATCGTTGCTCAATGCCTCGGTCTTCGCGTGAGCGACATCGCGGCACTCCAATGGCAAGACTTCGATTTTGAACGGTAGCAGCTTCTCGTGCAGCGGAGCATCGTGAGCGGGAATGTCGATGACGTCAAGACGGAGTATTCACAGGACCACGTACCGCTGCACGAATCTCTGGTAGAGGTTCTGCTCGCATGGAGCAAGGAAGCCCTGCCGATGGAAGAAGGCTGGGTCTTTGCAAGTGCTCTGACGAACAGGCCCTACCACCCGACCGACATTCAGAAGCGGATATCCGCCCTGCAGGCTTTTGCATGGTGGCATGTCCGAAGTGCGGAGCCGGGGTCAGCATCTGGTGTTCGCAGGATCACCCCACACCGAACGGCAAGCAGCTGCTCATCCATGATGAGCGCCAGGCTGTTGCCGGGAAGTACGGGAGGATCGGCTGGTATACGTTCCGGCACACGTACCGTTCGTGGCTGGACGAAACCGGAGCGCCGATGAAGGTGCAGCAGGAACTGATGCGTCACGCGTCGATCCAGACGACGATGAATGTCTACGGACAGGCTATGTCGTCGTCGAAGCGCGAAGCCAACAGCAAGGTCGTGGAGATGGGTGCTCAAGCCTGTGAAAGCGAGCGCCTGAACCCGTGAATTTTGCGAATGGGAGTCAGTGGGAGTGAATCTGGAGGAGCGGCCAATCAAAATCGAGATCTAAGCTGTTGATTTGATTGGTTGCGGGCGTGGGACTCGAACCTGCTAGAACGGCAAGACTGTCAGAGCAGCGGTCAGCCTTAATCGCTAAGATTATTTCCGCTAAGGGGCAGGTTCGGCAATCCACGTGTCTGTATAGTCGGCATCTCGTACAGTTGGGAGCCATGAACCACGTCACACGCGCTTCAACTCCGTTCAGCCCGTGATTTGTCTCAAGGATGCAATACGCTGTCGAGTAGTCCGGATCTATATTCACCGCATCCGAACCGATATGTTCCCGCGAGGTTGGGGAAGCGCAGATCGATTACGCGCATGTTGGTGATTTTCAATTTGCTCAATCGGAATTATTCTCCTTATCTACGTTAGGCAGCTGTCCATCCGCCATCGATGGGCAACAAAGAACCGGTCATAAATCCTGCTTCATCGGAACAGACATAGCGTATCAGCGATGCAATCTCTTCCGGCTTGCCCAGCCTACCGATCGGTTGGCGCTCATTCAGTTCCACGCGAATCTTTTCTTTTTCATGTGCGTGATATCTGTCAAGATAACCTTCTACAAACGGGGTCTGTACCGTACCCGGACAAATGCAGTTCACACGCAATTCCTTCGGATATTCGACGGCAAGCTGCCGCGTCATCGCCAGGACCGCACCCTTGGTCGTGCAATAGGCAAAGCGCTGCTTGATGCCGACTTGTCCTGCCACTGACCCAACGTTCACAATTGAGCCGCGAGTCTTCAGCAGCAATGGCAGTAGCGCCCGCGTCACAAGGTAGACGGACTTCACATTCACTTCCATCAGGTGATCAAAATCGTTCGGTTCGACCTCGGCAATCGTGCCCACATGAGCGATGCCTGCGTTGTTCACCAAGATGTCAAGGCGATCGAGGTGCGCGGCCGCAATATCGATGGGTTCGCGATTCGTCACATCTATATGCACAGCTTTCGCACCTGGTAAGCTCATTGCCAGCGCCTGCGTCCTTTCCACATTGACATCCGCAACGATCACCGACGCATCAGCGCGCGCCAGTTCTTCGCATGTGCCAACCCTCGTTAAGCTTCGCAAAGGAGAGTGAGTCGGGACATCCCCTGGGATAGTCGAGATTCACGCCCATTACCGCACGCAATGCGCCTTCCGTGCCTTCCCACTGGACGTAGCTGCGCTGCGAATCCTGAAACTTGTGGCCGTGATTAGTCGCGATATGCACGCGTTTCCAGTCGCCGTAATCTAGTATGATCACGCTCTTGGTTGCCGCCAGGTTCGCCGACATTGGATGGCGAACCGTCTTCGCCAGTACCCGTTCAGGATTGCCAAACCACGAACGTACAAGATCGACATAGTGAATGCTGTGGTAAAGAATCTCCAACCGTGGCGCCGCCGCTAAAAAGGTCCACAAATGCCACGGCATGTCGACACATACGACCACTTCCATGTCGTGCAGTGTTCCGATTAGTGCCGCATCCGTAATTCGCTTCGCCGCTAGCATCACAGGGGCATATCGCAGTTGAAAATTCACCGCTACCGTGAGTCCCTTCTTGCTGCAGATCGCTAGAATCTGTTCGGCCTCCTCGAGCGTCCTGCCCATCGGCTTCTGAATCAGAGCGGAGGCGCCGTCAGGCAGCAGTGGCAACACATCAAGAACTGCGCCCGCCGGCACCGCAACATCAAACACGCTATCTTGAGGAGATTTGCTGATCGCCTCAGCAAGCGAAGTTGTTGCCAGCAGAATGGAAAATTCCTCAGCAAGTCCAGTCGCCTTCTCCAGATTCGCATCAACCAATGCCGCCACTGGAAAGCCTGCCTTCCGATAGGCAGGCAGGTGCGCATCACGCACAATGCTGCCAGCTCCAATCACAATAATCGACCGCGGGGCCTTAGGCAGCGGAGGAAAGTGCCTCATAGATAGCTTTTTGTATTCCGGATTGAAGGTCAGCACTCATCAAAAAAATATTTCACCCGCAATCGACGCATCTGAGCGTCGTTTTGGTTCACATCGACGCAGCAATCCGCAACCGGGACACCGATGGACGTGGATCAATGAAGGAATTTGGTTCGTTCCATCCCCGTTTTTCATAGGGCTGCTCTCGGCGGGAGATCTTCGCTCCGTGTCGCCCACTCTTTATTCGGCGCGGCGCCCATCACGAACTCCAGTGTGCCACCCGCCGCAATCTCACTGTGCCGAATCCACGCACGCGACAGTGGCTTTCCATTTAACTTTGCACTCTGAATATACGGGTGGTTGGGCGCCTGATTCTCTGCCGTGATCGCAAAAGTTGCTTCCTTGTACCATTTCTTATCCAAATGAAGCCTGACTTTCGAAAAAAGTGGACTTCCAAGAATATAGATTCCTTCTCCAGGACACACAGGATAAAAGCCCATTGCGCTTAGGACATACCAGGCAGACATCTGGCCCACATCGTCATTACCGCAGATTCCATTAACATCGTTGTGGTAAGCATTCGTCAGGATACGGCGTACCCACTTTTGCGTAAGCCAAGGTTTGCCAGCATAAACAAAGAGGTACGGAGCATGGTGCACAGGTTCATTTGCATGATTGTAGTATTCATTCCAGCCGAAGGATGACGGGGTTTTTTCAAAGAACGCCTCCAACTGCTCGGAGAACGACTCCGCGCCCCCCATCAGTTCGATAAGTCCGAAGACGTCATGCGGAACGAACCACGTTTGCTGTAGAGGATTGCTCTCCGTGCACCCTTGGCCAAATGTAGTCTTGCCCAGCCACGGAATCCAGTCACCCTTGGCGTTTTTCCCACGCATACTCCCTACGCTCGGATCGTAGATATTCTTATAGTTTGCTGCGCGGGCGGCAAACATTTGGGCGTCATCTTTCTTACCCAACGCCAGAGCCAGACTAGCGATGCACCAATCGAAATATGCGTTGTCTAGGGTCCAAGAAACTCCTGGAGAGGATGGCTGATCTGGCACATACCCATGCTCAATATAAAAACTATTCTCAGGACGGTTAGTAGATCCGTTCTTCCCCGCGGCTGTCTGCCTAGCTGCGGCGTATGCTTGGTCAATGTCGAATCCCGTGATTCCCTTCGAATATGCATCAAGAATCACAGAGGTTGCCGGATCCCCATCCATGCACCCGCTATAGGAATTCATAATCTCCCAGCGTTCGAGATATCCCTTCCCGGTCGACTCTGCGAGGTTAACGAGTGAATTAATTTCATCGTTGACTATAGTCGCATTGAGCAGAGTCAGAAGCGGGAATTCTCCGCGATAGACATCCCACCCACTAAAGATCGTCCGCGGCGTGTATCCCGCCGCAGTCTGTATCTTGCCGTCGCCACGCACATAATTGCCATCGATGTCCGAGATCACACGCGGATCGATCATCGAGTGGTACAGGGCAGTGTAGAAAATCTTGCTTTCAAACTCCAATGCACCCTCGATCTGTATGGCACTCAATGCGTCATCCCACAGCGCAACGCCCTTGCGGCGCGTCTCTTCGAAATCCCATCCCGGTATCTCGCGGGCCAAATTCTTGCGAGCGCCGTCCACGCTGACAAAACTGATGCCCGACTTCACCACCACTTTTTCGTTGATGAAAAGCGAAGGAAACTCGGCAAAGAAGCCGATATGATTACCTTCATACTCATTACAACCGCGCAGCACCTCTCCTCGCGTCACAAGGTCCTGATACTCGTCGGTATAGAAATATGACGTCGCCAGTCCCTGTTGCACGGGAAATGCATTGTCAGGAATGTCGATCTTCCAAACACCGTAGTGTTCAAGTGGCCTTGAGAACTCCATGTAGAAGTAGATGGTGTAGCTTACATTGCCCTCACCGTTGCCCCAACCGCCACCGGTGGAGGGGCAGCGCATCCAACCCTCGATCGCTCGATCTCCCACCACCTTTACAGACTGGCGTGTTGAAGTGCCTCCGATACGGCGCGCAAGATTCAATTGAATGCGCGGCGTCTCATTCTTCGGATAGCTGAAGCGGAGCATTCCCGCGCGGGGCGCTGCAGTCAGCTCGGCTCGGATCCCATATTTCTCAAGCATTACTGCGTAGTAGTTTGCTTCAGCGCTTTCGTTTGCATGACTGTAGATGGAACGCCAGCCTTCATCGGGATGGTTGATCCGCCCGCTGTCCAGTTTCATGGGTCCGGTCGTCGGCATCACCTGCAGATTGCCGAAATCACCATACCACCCCACACCGCTCATGTGCGTAAAGCTGAAGCCTTCAATCGTTGTGTGTTCGTAAGAGTATCCAGGACCGTTATCGCCTTCGAACGGGTTACCAGGTCCCTTAAGGCCTCCCGTAATCGTATCCGGACTGAGTTGTACCATGCCAAATGGCGTCGTGGAACCTGGAAAAGTCTTGCCCGCCCCCAGCAATTCGCTGGTGCTTGCTCCGATGATTGGGTTGATAAAGCGCGATGCGCGATCTGGCTTTTTCAGAGGTTCCCCGCGCAATCGGCACCCTAGCCATGACCCAGCGAGAGCGAAGATGGAGCCCTGCGCAAACGATCTCCTGGAGATCGACCACTTTTCATGCGGCTTAAAGTTCTTCATTGTCCCCTCGATCTCATACGATCGAATATAGTTTATACGATCATGAAAACTGATTGTATTTGCATATTAAATCGTAATATGCGATTCTATATCTCATGTTGTATCGCAACTCAAGTGCGGGAGGTCGAGTTCCGATACTTCGGTGTCGCTCGCATCTCTTATGTATGTTGCAGAAATAAACGCGTTATCTATATATGCGACCTTTCGATCATGATGAGATCGCCCTGGCCGATTTGATTTCGGTGAAGTACGCTGAACGGAGTTTGTGCTGATGCGACGAGAGACGAACTACGAAAGATTTCCCATCTGTACGGTGAGCCAGTCTGGATCGGAAAGTTGGGAAGGTTGGCACAAAATCCTGGAACGGCTAAAGGCTTTCGCAGCGCCAGAACCATGCACAATATTGTTCGAATGTTATCCGGGTGTATTTGAAAAGGCACTCATCAGCACTCTGGTGGAGGGCATGCGGCCGTCGGGCCTGATCGTCACCTCGGAACTATTTAAGAGTCATTCCGAAATCGAGTTGATGGTATCGAGCGTGCTGGGCGACGATCCTGTGTTCGGTAGCATGAACGGATTTGAAATTGAGGATTTTTTCGATGACGCGAAACTCGCCGGCGCGCGCGAACAGGTCAAAAACTGGAAACATGGACTTTTGGTCATTGTCGGCACTGGTGCGTCCCTACTTTCTGCAGAACCAAATCTGCTCGTCTATGCGGATATGACTCGTTGGGAGATCCAGCAGCGACAACGACAGAAGACGGTCGGGAATCTAGGAGTCGACAATCTGCAGGAAAGCCCAGGACAGAAATACAAACGGGCGTTTTTCGTCGATTGGCGTGCTGCTGACCATCTAAAAAAATCACTATTGGAGAAGATCGATTTTTGGCTTGACACGAACGGAGATATTCCGAAACTCGTGACAGGACGCGCCGTACGGGATGGGCTTAAACAAATTGCCCGTCGCCCATTTCGGGTGGTTCCCTATTTCGATCCAGGGCCGTGGGGTGGCCATTGGATGGAGAAGGTTTGTGGTCTTCCCCCGGGGATGCCAAATTATGCCTGGTGTTTCGACTGTGTACCCGAGGAAAACAGTTTGCTGCTTTCTTTTGGGGGGACGTGCATCGAGATTCCAGCCATGAACCTTACTCTTCTCTATCCGCGCGAGTTATTGGGCGAAGCGGTATTTTCTCGATTCGGCGCCGAATTCCCAATTCGTTTTGATTTCCTAGACACAATGGGTGGTGGGAACCTTTCGCTACAGGTTCACCCGAAAACCCAATTTATCCGTGAGCATTTCGGTATGCAATACACGCAGGACGAGAGCTACTATTTGCTCGATGCCGGCGACGATGCCAGTGTATATCTCGGTCTTAAGACTCATACTGACAGCAAGGCCATGATCCGGGAGTTGAAGACGGCTCAAGACGACGGCGTGTCGTTCCGCGCAGAGACATACGTAAATCGCTTTCCGGCCAAAAAGCACGACCATTTCCTCATTCCGGCTGGCACTATCCATTGTTCGGGCAGAAACAGCATGGTTCTTGAGATAAGCGCAACTCCGTATATCTTCACATTCAAGTTGTGGGACTGGGGCAGGCTCGGCCTGGACGGTTTGCCAAGACCGATTCATCTCGAACACGGATTGGCAAATATCGTTTGGAACCGTGACACGGAATGGGTTGGGAAAAATCTGATCAATCGGATCGAACCTATGGAGGAGGGAACAGGTTGGCGCGAGGAACGCACAGGACTCCACGAATTGGAGTTCATTGAAACGCGCAGACACTGGTTTACGAGTTCGACACCTCACGATACGTTGGGGACAGTCAATGTTCTTAACCTAGTTGAGGGGGAGGAGGCTATCGTCGAAAGCCCGACGGGAGCCTTCGATCCATTCGTCGTTCACTATGCTGAAACTTTCATTGTCCCGGCTGCAGTTGGCGGATATCGAATTTCGCCAATCGGACGATCGATCGGAAAGACTTGTGCAACGATCAAAGCGTTTGTTCGTAACGGGTGGCCTCACGTCGAACCGCTCGCAGAGAGATCGTCAAGGGCGTAAGGTTCCAGACTTTGGAGTCAAATTTTGCCTCCTACTCGGATCATCGTAGGCTACATAACAACCACTCGATCTACACTCTCCTTTTAGAAAACGATGGCGTATGGAGTTCTGCGGTACGAAAGATCGGCAGATTTTCCGAAAGCAGCGGAACTGCTCCCAGCAACGCAGCGTTTCCGCCCAGCATTGCCGCACACACCCGAGGTGTTCCCCAGCTCGTCCATGCGTGCGTTCCCACATGTTCCTCGACGAATGACAGAATGACATCAGCGCTTTGCATGACGCCTCCTCCGAATACGACCAGCTCCGGGTCGTATGCGTGGATGAGCGCAACCGCGTTGACCGCCCAAACGTTCAAACAATTCTGCTGGACTGCGCTTGCGACTGCATCTCCCTTTCGAGCGGCGGCGAAAAGTGTCTGAAAATCGATCTGTGCTGCACTGGCAAGGCTGGATTTGTCGAATCCCGGAGTCTCCCGCACGACCCGTGGTAATGACCAGCCTGACGCTTCCGCTTCTGCGCAGCCAACGTTGCCGCATGCGCATTTGTGCCCGCGATAGTTCACCGGCAAGTGGCCTCCTAGGCATCCGGCTTGGGCATGAGCGCCACGCACCAATTTCCCCAGCATCATTGCGGCGCCGCCGATTCCGGTGCCGAGCGTAATCATAACGACATCCTGCACGCCTTGAGCTGCCCCCGCATATTGTTCGCCAAGCAGGGCCATCCGAGCATCATTCTCGATCCGCAGACCAAGGCCGAATTGCTCAATTGCCCATCGCTTGAGATCAAGATGAATCGCATCTTCGTATTTCTTCAGGGTGGAGAGGATACGGCCGTTTCGCACATCCACTATTCCCGGAAACCCAATTGCGATTCCGGCGCACTCCTCGGTCGTTGCGTCATTCTCCTTCAAGAGAGTTCTAAGCGCCTCCGTGACGCAAGGCAAAAGTGATTCGAGGGATCCGGCTAGCTCTGAATCGAGCGATGTCGAACCCAGGAGCTCATTGTCTCGGACGATTCCACAGCCAATGTGTGTGCCACCCATATCAAGCGAGAGAGCCAGCATCTATGTGAACTCCAGCTTTGGAATCAGCGCAGGTAACGGGTTGAGCCAGCCAGGATAAAAATCGCGAGCACGAGCACGGTCACGCCGGTCCACTGGATGCGGATAGGGAGCGCCCCTCCATCTTTCCATTCTCCAGTAAACATGCCCAATATAGTCGCAGTGATCACGATCAGCGACATGAATAATGGCCATCCAAGGATTGGACCCCATGTCCCTAGTTGGCTCGCTGCCAGTCCATAAAGCAGAGTGCTTCCAAACCAGAGGACGGCCATCATCGCCGCCAGTGCCCAATGTGAACGCCCTACTCGGTACTTAGATCCGGAACGATTTCGTTTCATCAGCCAGGCACAATACACAATATTCGGAACTGCACCGGCAAGCATCAGCGGCAGCCAAACAGCGTTGATCCCGTTGAGTTCGCTTGCGCCAAAAGAGCGAGCTACTTCAACCAACGGTGTCCCGAAAGCGACCCCGAAATTCATGAGCGATGCGCAAAGACCGCACAGAATAGCAAGCAGCAGTCCTCGCGAGGTCTGTTTTTGGGAGGAAATAGACTGGTCGCTCGGTCTCTCTCGCATCCTTCCGGCCGCGGCACAGAGCATCACGCCCAACAGGATGAGAGCAACTGAGCCAAGCACCGCATACCCTGCTGTGCTGTTGAGGGATTCTCGATGCAGAGACACCATCGGGATCAGGCTGCCTATCGCCGCAGATGTTCCTAAGACGATAGAAAATGCGAGTGTAATCCCGATCATATCCACGGCGACGCCAAAAAATACTTGCGCTACTCCCCAGCCCGCGCCGAATCCACAGACTTGGAGAATTATGTTCGGCGACGCCGAGCGGTAAACCATCCACAGATTCGGGATGGTTACGAGCGCGGCGGCAAGAGGCAGAACCACGAGCGCGAAAACTGTCCAGACGAGCCAGGTGTTCTCCCAAGCCCATTTGCGGGCGTACTTCATCGGCATTGTGAAGCTGGCATTTGTAACACCGGCAATGATGAGGGTTGCGATCCCGCACGACGTACTGCTCATGAATTGCTTCCTTCCGCTCAGCTTTAGTCGCTACAGGTGTGACACCTTTCTTGTTGATCACGCCCAAGTCAACGGCCGAAATTTTCAAGGACGGCCCAAAAGCAAACATGGGACGCGTGATAATCAGTATCGGATTCTATCATGTAACGTAAGCGCATACCATAATATCGCGCATAACATGTGATGATTATTATCATCATAATGTTCAACTATATGGCTGCGCCACCGTGAGAAGCTTATGAATGATATGCGGCTTTAGAAGCCTGCAGCGCACTAGCCGTCGCCGGGGGCAGACCGCAGAACTTTTGCGGCGTTTCATTCTTACCATTTTCTCTTTCTGATCTCATTGTGATTCTTTTCCGCTCTTTCGAGCATGTCTGACGGCTGTACGCGCACGGACATGTTATTGTAGAGTGCAACAACTACACCAATCGCCTTGTTTGGCTAGGGAATATGCCCGCAAAGACTGACAACCTGATTGCACGCCACGAATACATCCTTCAGCACTTGCAGGCGACAGGCACCGTTGCTATCGAAGAACTCTGCACGACGCTCGGAGCATCGATCGCCACCATTCGCCGAGATTTAGAAGACCTCGAAAGCCGATCTTTGCTCAGGCGCACACGCGGCGGCGCAGTACCAATAGGACCACTGTTCTACGAGCCGTTTCGGAATGACACTTCTTTCCAGGACAAAGTAAACAGCTTTGCCGAAGAAAAGCGTCGGATTGCGCTGACGGCAGCCGGTCTTGTTAGCACGGGACAAACCGTTGCCTTAACCGGCGGTACCACAACAACCGAAGTGGTTCGGAGCCTTAAGGTGCTCAGCGACATTTCCATCATCACAAATACCGTAAATGTGGCAATGGAATTGAGTAACAGGAAGGACATCGAGGTGATAGTGACGGGAGGGCACCTCCGCGGAAGTTGGTTCACTCTCGTGGGTCCGCTCGCAACCGCCGCGGCCGAGATGCTTTTCTCCGATATCATGTTCATCGGCATCGACGGCATCGATGCAAAGAAAGGCTTGACCTGCACGAATCCTTCCGAAGCCGAGGTCCTGCGGAAACTTGTGCACAATGCCAAAATGAAAGTCGTGGTAGCTGATCACAGCAAACTCGGGTCTGTCAGCAAGTATCTGCTCTGTCCAACAAAGGGAATAGACAAGTTGATTACCGATACGGGCGCGTCAGCTTCAGCCATTGAGCCCTTCGAAAAGCTCGGAATTGATGTCATCCGGGCTTGAAGTTGATTGCAGCCGGGCCTATGTGTTCAGAGCTTCAATGCGCAGGGTAACCAATTCCCAAGCGGGTACCTCCACCTGTGTACCGAGTTGTTCAAGCGGTCGCTCGCGGAGGTCGCTACGCCAAACCTTGATAGGTGTATTATCTGTCCACGTCAGGTTAGCTATACGGCTCTCTCCCGCGGCGCCGAAAAGCCGGATAATCCACGCGCTGCCGTCTGCACTTCGCTTGCATTCCTGCAGAAGTATATCTTCCTGATCTATCCGGAGCTTCAGGGCAGTTCGAGATCGCTGTCCTTGGGCCGAAGCAATAAGGGGCTGTGACATACCAATCGCAAATCGGCTGGCAGCTGCGGGCTTGTAGCCGCCGTGCGGACGAAGCGCATACCGAAACTCGATGAGTCCATCCTGATACGCGCGGTAATTCGTTCCCCAATGGTTGTTCATGACCCAGGAATAAAACTTCTGCGTGGGCTCAATATGCTTACGCCAGATCTCAGGATGGGTTTGCGAGCCTAGCATGGTGGCCGAAAGATAGCCGATTTCAACCAGAGGCGCATCAAGCGTCGCACAGGTGACTCCGTACTCCGCATTTGCTACATCGATCCACCGGCCCACAGGCAACCAGTTCTTGCAAGATCCTGGAAGTTGATCAATCTCAGGACGCATTACTGCAAGGGGAACATCGATGTGAATCTGACCGTTCTCAATAGCAAACGGAAAGGCAAATTGCATGCTTTCTTTGGACCCATGTTGAGCAAATTCTACGGCAGGTGCATCTTTGCCCGGGTGCGGATTCAGGGGGGCGCGTTTCTTATTTACGGTGTTGGATAGTTCAATCCAACCCATATTAGCCTTCAATCGTACGCGACGAACAAGTTCCAAACATCCCGGCGCGGAAGACTCGATACGGATCGTGGCAACGAGGGGACCGGGTTCCTCGATTACGATGCGAACAGGTCCGCTCGTACTCACCTTTGATACATCACTGCCTTCAAGGTACAGGTACTTATTTACCGCCTCGCCTGAGCTGGTCTCCACAAGGTTGTGCATGTTCCTGCTGGACATTAGCTCGACGACGTTGCCGTTCTTGCTGTCGACTTTCGCGCGCACAACACCGTTATCCAGGACTCCGTCAAGCACCGTAACGCGTTTTGACGGAGCATGCGGCGCCGCAGCTGAAAGATAAAAACTCGCACTCCCCAGTGCGGGAACATTCTCCGCGAGAAAAGCCAATTCTCCTGTTGAAAGACGTTGCGATGGAACAGATGTGCCCTGTTCGTTCTTCACATGATCTTTGCCCAGAGACCTTTCCTTCGAGATCAGTACAACTTCTGTCCTCGGCCAAGAGCAGGTGTTATGTACATCTACGTTTGAGCTATCGCCGTCGCTTCCGTATGCGTCGAGCACTTCATCGAGGAGCCTCTTTGATTCATTCTCGGCGTCAACCGCGAATTGGCGTTTAACTTGCCATTGTTGCGCCACAAAGGGATTCTCAGAATCCGAAACACTATTCCATGCTCCCCATGTGTGTTCCGAATACAACAAGGCATTTCTCCAGGCTGCGTCGAAATCGGCGGCCTTGTATGTCTGCGGCGCGAGCATTGTAGAGAGTGTAGCCGCTTGAACCAGACGATCGGCTGCTCCGCGGTTCATCCGTGTCTCCAAAGCCGATGACCCTGCTCCATCCTCCCAATAAGAAGTCAAGTCGCCCTTCAATTCCGGTAGTTGGTGGCCATGCTGTTTCTCGAATGCCGCAAACGCATCGCTCGTCGTTGAAATGGAGAAACGGGGCCATTCGTATTCTTCATTCCATTGCCTCACGAACTCGCAAATTTCCGGATCAGGGGGGGCATTGTCGCCTTCGCCCGCCCACCGAACATAAGAGATTTGATAGGGGAAACTGACCTCATCTAGTCTCGCTTGATACTTGCTGACCCACATTGTGTCCAGTTTCATGATGTGCGACATCGCATACCCGGTCCACGGAACCCAGAAAAGCACTCTTTCATTGCCTGAAGGGGAGACCCACCAGAACGGTTTATCCTGCCACTCGACCATAAAGGTCCCTATGCGGTCGAAGTAATTGGGAGCAGACGAGAAGAAGCGGATGCCTGCTTGAGCCATAGCCGAGACCGTCCCCCAGGTATACCCGGGAACATCGCTGATCATGGCTGAGTCAACGCGAACTCCGCATTGATCGCCTAATTCGGTTGAGTAACGAAATAATTGGAGAAGTTCTTCCGGCCGACAAAGGCCCGTCAGCTCGTTCGCATACATCCCGTTGAGCCCGATCCAACCCTTCTTTACAGCGCTGATCAGCTCTTCGCGCTCTGGCTCGGTCTTAGTTCTCATGAATAGATCTGCTCCCCAGAGAACCTCAAGGTTCCAGACGAATCGGGCTCCCGGCGGGTAGTTGGCCGTGTTTCGCGCTAATTCGATTCCCTTGGAGATATTTGCCACTTGTTTCGTCTCAATATTGCTCTGGAGATCGGTATATCCAAGGTCATGGTGAGAATGAGGCAAGATGAAGATCTGGACTTTGCGTACCGGTTCTACGCAAACTTCGGCCGAATCCGAATTGCCGGCGATTTCATAGTCGATACGCACTTGCCTGGCTGTTTCAGCTGGATCGACATAGACGTTGAACGTATGTGTCCCTGAAGACAGAACGCGACGCTCGACTTCTTGGTGGTCGGCGCGTACGACCAACGTTGCGTCCGTTCCGGAATGCACTATCGTCAATTGGATCGGTTGAACAAGTCTCCCACCCTTGTTCGCTATCCCTCGAATTGGCAGGGCGAAGCTCGGCTTTTCCGTGGGGGTCGGATCCTGGCAAAGAGCCAAGATCCGAGGCTGCGCACAAATGATCCCGGCTGTCGCCGCAATTCCTTTTATGACTTTACGTCTTTCCAAAATTGGCAAGAAACTCCCTTTCTGGCCACTCCAAGCAGACCCGAACGAGCGACACACACACGAGTGATACATCCGTTCGAGATCCCTGAGTAGATAGGGAGGAACGAGAGGACCTTACAGTTGCCGGTTCGGCTGAAGTGCGGTCGCGAGTGAGAACACTAACGGACATAATGGTCGAATATCAACAAAACAAACATTCTAAACGATTGATAGATGGCATTAACCGCAGTAATCATAATCGAATCAATCAGTTGCGCTAATGTTTGATCGTTATGGAAGGGGAACCTTCTTTCCGGATTCCGATTTTGCGCCACGCAACAGGATTGAGGATCTCTTATAACGATTGAAAATGTCAAATACGATCATTATTAATGATTGACATTTGGGTTTTCGCTCGCCTATGATCCTCGGCAACCAAGAAAGCACAGTATCTGCGACTTGGAAATCAGGCCGCAACCCAATGGGTGGCGGCAATTAATCGTGCAAAACCCAGATCGAATTTTTTTGGAGGACGACGTAATGTACAAAGCTTTTCGGAGCGCCAAGATGCGTGAAGATTGGAATCACTGGAGACTGGGCAGGAGAGGATGGCTTGCAATCGCAGGATTCGCGTTGTTATGCTGCGGGATTCTGTTTGGGAACTGCCCAGCGTTGCACGCGCAAAATACGACAGGGTCGTTCAACGGTCACGTTTATGACGCGACCGGTTCCGTGGTGGTAGATGCGAAGGTCGCTTTGCACGACGTTCAAACTGGATTGACGCGGAACGCCACGACCAACAGTGACGGCCTCTATGAATTTCCGTTAGTAAGGCCTGGTACTTACCAGCTTACTGTCACTGCGGCTGGGTTCGGGTCGGAGGTCAAGCCTAATTTGGTGCTGGATGTCAACCAGATTCAGGCCCAGGATTTCAAGTTGAAAGTCGGAACTGCAACCCAAACGGTGAGCGTTTCTGCATCCGCCCAGCAGCTACAGACATCCTCGGCCAATCTTGGGGCTGTAGTCGACGAGCGCACGGTAGGCGACCTGCCGCTCAACGGAAGAAGCTTTTCGGCATTGCTGACTCTGACACCGGGCGAGAACCCCGTGAACTATTCGCAGAACAGTGGTGTAACCGTTGGCACGGGCCAAGGTTCGCCCGGCATTCCAGGATCCACGTACACTTTTCCTTCGACGCAAGGGCAGTGGAACCGTGAGAATATGTACTTTCTCGATGGCATCGTCAATACCGCTGCGTTTAGCAGCTCGTGGGATGTACCCCCGATCATCGATTCGATGCAGGAGTTCAAGCTGCAGTCGCACGAGGATCAGTCGGAGTATGGCGGCGTGTTGGGTGGTGTGGTTAATGTGGTAAGTAAGTCCGGCACGAATACCTTTCATGGCGCGGCGTGGGAATATCTGCGCAACAACGCCTTCGACTCCAGAAATCCATTTACCGACTTCAACGGCAACACGCCATCGGCGCCGGCCCCCTATCACCAAAACGAGTTCGGTGCGGACTTCGGTGGCCCGGTGAGGATTCCGAAGATCTACAACGGCAAGAATAAGACCTTCTTTTTTGTAGCGTGGGAGTCGTGGCGCTACTCCAAAGCGGCGGGCATAAGTTACATTTCTCCCACCGCGAGCGAATTGAACGGTGACTTCACGAATGCTGCCGTCCTAACTAGTACAGGACAGCCCGCGCTCCTCTACAATCCCTTTCTGTCAACTGGAACCTCGCGGCCGCTGCTGGGAAACGGCCACGTTATTCCGGCAGGCATGATCGACCCGAACATGCAGGCTTACCTCAAGGCCTACGCCGATACACCTAACTTCACGCCTTCGGCGGCCGGCGGCAATAACACAATTCTGAACGCTGTCGGCACGAACAATGCCAACGCGTTCTCCGGTCGCGTTGATCATAACTTTAACAACAATATGATCTGGTTCCGGTATAGCTTTCTCGACTCCTCCGCCACGCAGCCCACGGGGCAGCATGCGCTGAGTACTTCCTCGGCTGACGATAGAAACTTCGGCGGTGGTTATGCTCATACGTTCACACCGCATCTTGTCCTCGACACAACCATTGGATATTCGGGGCGTTGGAAGGCGGGCTATAACGACACGACTCCGGGTGCGTCTGCGTCGGCTGCTGCGTTCCTAAGCGCGGTGGCGAAGTCCTATGGGACCCCGAACTTCACCTTCACCGGCTACAACGGCGCCGGCGGCATGGGTGCACAAGAGAACCTTGAACATGAGTTGAGCTTCGCTGTCAATACGACTTGGACTCACGGGAACCATCTGTTCCGGTTTGGATTTTTCGAACTGATTTCCCAAGAGAACCAGGGTGTCAACGGAGCCAATTTCGGCTCGGCCACCTTTGCCTTTGATCAAACCGGGACGGCTGATCCAACCAATCAGGGCGCCACCGGCAACGGGATCGCATCTGCGTTGCTGGGCGTTCCGACTAGCGGCCGATTTCAGGCAGAGGTCAACAGTTCCCGTATTATTTCGCCCTCAGCGTACATTGAGGATCAATGGAAGGTGTCGCCCCGCGTAACCTTGAACCTTGGCCTTCGCTGGGATGGCGAATCGTCGCCTCACCTGCTTAATGGAACTACGGCGGCCGAGATCGATCCGAATACCGGCAACTGGATTATTTCCGGTGGCAAGCTGCCTCCGCCTTGCAATCCGGCAGGGGGAGTTTACGCACCGTGCATCCCTACAGTGAGTTCCTACCCAGGTCTCAGCTCTTCGGATGCGGCAGTGCTCCAGGCCCATGTGGTTGTTGCGGCAAATCCGAATCTTGGCCCCGATCCTGTCTACACGGACTTTGGACCGCACATTGGCATTGCCTATCAACCCACGGACAAGATTGCGATCCGCGGCGGCTATGGACTTGCCTTTGACAATTCGATAAGCGGAATTCAGTCGGTTCGAGATCGGCTGCTGGCGTGGCCGTCGAATGCTTCGATGCCTCTTAATTTCAATTCGATCAGCACTGTTACGCCCACTACGATGACGCAGGTGATCCCGACCATTGGAGGAACCCAAATTCTGCCTACGGCTCCGACGCCGTGGCAGCAGTATGGCTGGAACTATGATCCGAAATTGAAGAATGCTTATTCGCATCAGTTCAACTTGGATATCCAGGATCAAGTCACATCGACCCTGTTGGTATCAGCTGCTTATGTCGGCAGTATTGACCGACGTCTGCCTGTTACAGGGCTCTCGAACAACTCGCCCGATCCCGGAGGGGCTGGCTTGGACCGTCCGTTCCAGTGGGGAGCCACAGCAGTCATGGCGACTTCGCGCGGAACATCCTCCTACAACAGCCTCCAACTGCGCGCGGATAAGCGACTCTCGGGGGGCCTGAATTTTGGCAGCGGCTTCACATGGTCGAAAGCGATGGACAATGGCGGCGGCGGAATGTACGACGTCGAAGATGGACCGATGGGTTTCGCGACTATGCAGAACTACAACGATTTAAATGCCAATCGTGGTATCACCTCAAACAGCGTCAAGTTTATCTGGTACGGCTACAGCTTATATCAACTGCCGTTCGGACCCCATCAGCGTTGGCTGAATCATGGCTTGGGGGCTGCAACATTGGGCGGGTGGCAAGCGAATGTTACCGCGTCGGCGCACTCGGGAGTTCCTCTGGGCTTCCCCGACGCTGGAAGCGATCCTGCCAATATCGGAAACACGATCGGGTTCAATTATGCCCGCGCGAATGTCTCGGGCAGTCCGAAGGTGTCGCACCCGACAAAAGCGGCGGCTTTCAACACCGCGGTCTTTTCGCACCCGGTCAACGAGTACGGGAACTCCGGCAGAGGTATGATCACCGCAATGCCTTTCGACAACGTAGACTTTTCTCTCATGAAGGATATCCCCGTTCGGGAATCGTTCAGGTTCCAGTTCCGTGGAGAGTTCTTCAACCTGTTCAACATCCAGAACTATGGCACGCCCGGTACCACCTATGGTGGTGGCGGATTTGGTATTATCACTTCGCTCGCCCCCGGCGCAACACCGAGGCAGATCCAACTTAGTTTGAGGGCAAGCTTCTAGCGCAAAGAGCAGGTCAATCTGCCCCTGCTTTTGCTATGCCTAAGGTCGACGGCCTCCTAAGGTTCGTCGACCTTTGGCGTAGCGGCGGCACAGCGAGATTGCAACGTGTGGAATTCTGGAGTTTATCGTGGGCGTGAGCCCAACAAGAAATGGACCACACAGAGCCGGGAACTTCCTCCATCAAGGAGCACTTCCGTATAGAGACTGTGGGCAACACCGAGACATGGTGTGAGGAGAACTGAATACGAATGGAATCGTCTGTTCTTGTATATGACGTGGGCGGCAGCCATGTGTCAGCTGCTGTTTGTAGTCTGGATTCTTACAAGTTGGGTCCCGTCATCAGTGCCCCGCACTCCATCGATATAACAAGCGATGCATTCGTCAATTTATTGCATTCTGTTGGGGGCCAGGCAATGAGTGGGTTCAACCAAATACTAGGTGCAAGCATGGCATTTCCTGGCCCCTTCGACTATTCGGCAGGTATTAGTCAAATGACGCACAAGATTCCATTTCTCTTCGGTGTGAACTTGCGTCAAGCGCTTGCTGAGCGCTTTGAATGGAATCCTGTACAGGTTTTCTTCCTGAACGACGCGACCGCTTATCTATTAGGAGAGTTAGGCTCTGGATCTGCCCGCGGCATGAATCGAGCCATTGTCATTACGCTAGGAACTGGGATCGGCTCTGCGTTCAGCGTTGATGGTCAGGTGATTATGGAGGGCAGAGGTGTTCCACCCAGAGGTGAGATTTGGAACCTCCCCTATGAAGATGGAATCGTTGAAGATGTACTATCGACCGGCGCCATTCAGAAGGCCTATGCGTTGCGCACAGGCCAAAAGCGGAAAGTAATCGATATTGCGGCAGCGGTAGAGAATGATCCAACTGCAGCACAGGTGTTTAGAGAATTCGGCCACCACCTTGGCCGGAGCCTGCGACAGACGTTTACGTTGTTTTCCCCTGACGTCGTTGTCTTCGGAGGGGGCATCTCCCGCGCAGCAGACCTATTTCTTCCCGCCGCCGAATACGAGTTGCGAGACTTGAATCTCTCATTGCGCGTCTCTGCCTTGCAGGATCGTGCTCCTTTGGTAGGAGCTGGGTTCGCGTGGCCTAAACGCACTTCGATTCTTCAAAAGCGCGGGTAATGAGGACTTTCTTTCCGCTTCCTTGTCTCAGCTAACTCGACACTGGCATGTGCGTGAAGTCCGGCTCATTGTTCTTGTCGCCGGCATTGCTCCGGGGGATACGTACATTCGGTTAGGACCAAGACCAAGGAGATCGCCGGGCATCGAAGAGAAGTCAGTGCATTGATTGCGGAGTGGGTAGGTCTTTCCACTTGGCGCGATCTCCCGACGCGAGTTCGTTAGCAACGGATAGAATTTGCAGCGTTTCGGCATCCTCCGCATCAATCGCAAGAATATCGCGAAGGCGACGGATTGCCTCCTGCATTCTCCCCATCTTGCACAACAGGAGCGCGGCATTGCGCTGGAAAATGATATTGGTTACGTCAATCTTTGATGCTTGATCGTAGTTTGCCAGTGCACTGGCCAAATCGCCATTCTGTTCAAGCACGATACCTGAGTTGTTGAGTTCAGTTGCCTTGGCTTCATCGACTGATGCAGCGACACGGCTCGCGAACAGATCTTGGATCTGTTTCTGCGTCCTTGAGACATTCGCTGTATCGCCCCGCTTTTTGTAAAGCCGGAGCAGGCGATAGACAGCCTCCTGGTCTTCAGGCCTAGTCTGGATGTCCGCCTCGAACTGTGCAATCGCTTCGTCATCCTTGCCATCGTCCTGATAAAGTTTGCCGAGCGTTCTATGTGCGGCGCCATCGGAGGGATCGATAGCGAGCGCCTTTCGAAGAGCTTTTTCGCTCTCCTGAGTGCTATTCAAAGCGTAAAGAGCCTCGCCAATACACGCATAGGCTTCGGCCCAGTTGGGTTGAAGCACCAGCACCTTGTTGTAGGCGCCGATGGCGTCTTGCCATTTCTTTTGGTAGTACGCATCGCGTGCCTTCAGCTTCCAAAGATCGACAGGGGCTTCGGTCTTGGGACTATTACTCGCCAATTCAAGATCCACCTGTGTTTCGGACTCGGCGTATGTTCCCGCACGCGCGAGCACGAGCGCATAGTTATACCTGATTCCTGGCAAATTGGGATCAATCTGAAGCGCTGTTGCAAGCTGAGATAGTGCACGATCGAGATTGTTGAAACTAGCAGCGGCCAATCCAGAAGAAAAATACGTAGGGGCAGAGTTGGGACGAAGCGCAATCGCCTGGTCAAATTCGTCTATGGATTCAATCGGTTTGGCCAGAACCGCTAAGCAGATTCCTTTGAGTGTGTGGACCTCGCTTGCATGCGAACCATGGAGATTGGCCTGTTGGAGGAGAGAAAAAGCGTCTTGGGCGCGGCCACTCCGGATCAGTTGCTGCGCCTGGTCGATGAGGTCCGCATTGTGCATCTGTGTCGCTGTAGGCTGCTGCGCGGAGCTCTTGGGGATGCATCTCATTTGCATCGTCAAGACAAGTACCAAGCCGATCAGCAGCTGAGGCCGGCCGATTTGTCGTAGCCAGAGACGAGTGGAATGAAATGAGCGCGCCAACGCGGTTCGGCGGGACATCAAGACGTTGTATAACCTCAAACTCACTTTGTGGGCAATTTTACCCGGGTTCGTCATACACACCGATTTCGGCGATGTGCGGCATCCGCTGGCTGCTATCGAACAGCAGCCTCACCTTCTGTGATGATACGCGCGGTGTGCGATGGATTGTGGCTCGCATCGGTGTTTCACCCCCCGTCAACCTAATCCAATTCTCGCCGTTCCAGTACTCAAAGAGGTAATTCCGAATGCGGCTAGCCGAGTAGTCGCCCCACTGACCCACGGGTTCCACGAGCGAGACAGTGTTGAAGCTCTCCTGTTTTTTCAGATCCACTTCCAACCAGCCCGAGGTTTGTGCCTCATCCAAGTACCAGCTCGATCGGAAGTCGCCGTCGTTCGCTAGATCCGGTCCTACGGTCTCCGGGTAGGAGCTGGCGTGAATTGGCTTGCCCGTCGCTAGATTCCGCGTCGTGATCACGACATGCTCGCTGAGCTTGGCCATGGGGCCGGTATGTCTCCATGCCTTGCCAATCTCTTCCAAACGACTCACGACGTTCGGTGAAAGGCGGCCTTCACGCGTCGGAGGAGTATTCAAAATCAGGTTGCATTGTCTGCGATTCAGCGGCTCAAGCCATTCATTCACAATGGTTGTTACCGCCTTGAGATGTCCATCAGCGTCTCGCTGCTTCCAGAACCATCCATCGGTAAGGGTCACACATGAAAGGGCCGGCACGTCGCTACCCTCTGGGACCTTCTGCCCTGCATTCTGCTCAAAGGCCTTCACATCAGAATAGTAGAGTCCACCGGTAGGATATTGACTGGCATTGAGGTCGCAGATTAAGCAGTTGGGCTGCAGGTTCTTGATATGCTCATAAATCTCACGGAACGGCACCTCTTCATATGTGATACGGCTCCACGGAGCATCCCAGCCATCGGTGATGAGAATGTCGACCTCCCCATAGCCGCTGAACAGCTCCGTCAATTGATCTTTAATGAGCTGAATCTTAGCCGGTGTTACGTTGAAATGGCGGACGTCATCACGCAACGACAGGATCGAATAATAGAGGCCCACCCGCAGTCCGGCCTTGCGGAACGAGTTCACGTAGGCGCGTACAACATCGATAGAACCCGATGTCTTCCCCACGCTCGCAGCTGCCGTCTTTGTCGGCCAGATGCAAAAGCCATCATGATGCCGGGTCGTGAGACAACCCCAGGTCATGTTGGCTGACCGCGCTGCCGCGGCCCACTGATCCGTATTGAGCCCGGTAGGATGAAACAGATCGGGAGACGACGTGGGATCACCCCATTCGCGATCCTGAAATGTTGCCATGTTGAAGTGCAGGAACATGCCGAAACGCAAATCTACAAACCGTTGCTGCAATTCTAGGAGCTGCCGTCCCTGGCGCGGGGTCGTGTGGTGTGTTTGGTTTTGTGCAGCAGCGGCGCCACGCTGACCAAACAGCATCGAGGCAGTTGCAGTTTTGCCAACTAATTGGAGGAGCTCTCTTCTTGTCGTCATGTTCAATCCTTCCGCTTGGACAGGATGCGTCTAGTTTCCAGACTGCTCAAACCGCGGCTCCGTTGCAGGTGATTTGCGCCTAGTCATTCAAGTAGTCGATCCGGAGTTTTGCTGACGAAAGATGACGATCTTCATAACTGCCTCCAGGCTTCGAGTGCTCTCTCCAGACGATGCCATCGGGGAAGCTGTAACGCTGGAGTGATTCGGCATGGATCTCACTGCCATAGCCCGGGGTCTGCGGCAGCATGTAGTGGCCGCGGTTAATCGTAACCGGTGCGACGAAGTGTTCGTGGAGGTGATCGACGTATTCGATGACGCGGTCTTCCATGGTCGCTGAGATGCTGAGGAAGTCGAAGATGGAAAGGTGCTGCACGTACTCGCACAAGCCGACGCCGCCGGCGTGCGGGCAGACCGGAACGCCGAACTTTGCGGCCATCAGCATGATGGAGAGGTTTTCGTTGATGCTGGCGACTCGGCAGCTATCAATCTGGCAGACATCGATAGCTCCGGCCTGAAAGAGTTGCTTGAACATGACACTGTTGTGACAGTGTTCGCCGGTGGCGATACGTGTGGGCGCGGCTTCGCGGCGAATGCGGGCGTGACCGAGGATATCGTCGGGGCTGGTAGGCTCTTCCATCCACCAGGGCTGCAACTCGGCCAGTTGACGAGTGCGGGCGATGGCTTCGGTGACCCCCCACTTCTGATTGGCGTCGACCATGATGCGGTTGTGGGGGCCGATGGCGTCGCGCACGATGCGACCGCGGCGGAGGTCGTCTTCGGCATCGCCGCCGACCTTGAGCTTGAAATGCGTCCACCCGTCGGCCAGTCCTTCCTCGCAGAGGCCGCGAATCTTGTCTTCGCTGTAACCGAACCAACCTGCGGAGGTAGTGTAAGCAGGATAGCCGGTGCGTTCGAGCTGGACGAGGCGGGCATCTTTGCCAGATTGCGCACGGCGGAGGATGGTGAGAGCTTCATCGGGAGAGAGCGCGTCGGCGATATAGCGAAAGTCGATGAGGGAGACGATCTGCTCGGGTGTCATATCGGCGAGCAGACGCCATACTGGTTTGCCTTCGGCCTTGGCGTAGAGGTCCCAGACAGCGTTGAGCAGAGCGGCACACGCGAGGTGGATGACGCCTTTTTCGGGGCCGAGCCAACGGAACTGTGTGTCACTGGTGACCTGCAGATAGAAAGCCTTGAGGTCGGAGACGATGGAGTCGAGCGCGCGGCCTTCTACGTTGGTGGCAAGGTATTTGAGAGCACTGACGACGAGGTCTGTGCCGCGGCTGAGGGTAAAGGTGAGGCCGTGACCGGAGAGGCCACAATTGGTTTCGAGGATGCAGTAGGCGGCCGAATAGTCGGGATCCTTGTTGACGGCGTCGGAGCCGATGCGTTCGCGTGAGGTAGGAAAGCGAAGATCGATGATGCGAACTTTATCGATAGTAATAGGTGTCACGAGCGCCCTTTCATAAGAGTTCAGCGATAGTGAGACCCAGAGACACTGCTGCTGGTGGAACTGGGCAAGGCAGAACTGATCCCGAGGTCTGTCTTAAATTTCGTCACTATTTCACGTAACATGATTGGTAATTGCAATTTAAATCAAGTTTTTTGATCGAAACACCGTATCATGTGCCACTTTGATCGCGCAAGATTGGGTGGAGATATTCAAAGAATGGCCGTATGTATTAATCAACCAGGCTGGTGGACGTAGAACTTGTGCAGAAGTCTCCGTAGTCCCAATTGAATCAATACGATACATCCATACTTGATCGCTTCAAACGACATAGATCTTGATCTCAGCTTGTGGATGAATAGATTGAGTAATCATTTGTAATGATCGAAAGCGTCATTAAATATCTTTAATTATGCTTGACATTGATCATTTCGCTTGCGTAGTGTTGCGGCCAGCAAAAAAACCACATTGGAGGACAGCGTAATGTACGAAACTTCTCGGGGAGCCAAGGTGCGTGATATTTCGTATATGTCCCAATGTTTGAAACGCAAAGTAATCGAACTGGTCTCTGGAACTACAGCTTCAACAAATATCCCGACCATGTGCCAGGGGAATCGCGGCCTGTTCCTGGCCCTATGCCTGACCTTGGCGCTTGTGACAGTCAACACGCAAGCCCGGGCGGACGCCATCACGTCAGCTCAGGCACAACGAATTGTTTCTCAATACTCCCCCTCAATCACCACGCCCGGATCCTGCTGCTCAAGCGAGGCCCCCAGCGGCGGCGCGCTGATGGGCAACGGCAACCTTGGCGTAGTCGTTGTCAACCCCATCAACACCATGACATTCCTTTTGGGTAAGAATGAGTTCTGGTCGTTCTCCGGTGGACAAGTTGAACCGATGGCTTCAATGGCCTTGTCCATACCGGGCATGAACGGCGCATCTTTCGCGATGCAGGAGAACATCTACACAGGCACAGTCACCGGCCAGTTTACCCTCAACGGCAATGAAATCCAGACAAACTCCTGGGTGACGTCCAACGATACCACGAACAACTTTTTGTTCACCCAGTTCACTTACTCAGGATCGGGCACACAGGCGGTTACCGTCTCGCTGGCCGCGGGAAACGGCAATACCTATCCAACCAGCTCGGGGTCATCGGGCAATGTTCTCTACTACAACGTCGCCGCCGACAGCACCTCGACAGTCGGTGGATACAACACGCATCAAGTCAGGATCGCGGTCGGCGTGGTCGGAGCCACGGGCACCATCAGCGGTAGCACGCTGCAATTCACTCTGTCGCCTGGAACCACGGTTACGCTCGTGAGCAGCATCATGAGCAACTACGACAGCTCCAGTTACACCACTCAGTCCATCTCCAACGTGAGCAGCTCGACCGCGTCCTCGATCTCCAGCGAACTCTCTGCGAACGAGGCTTGGTGGGCCAACTTCTGGAGTGCGTCCTACGTCGAGTTTGCCAATAACCCGGTTCTGCAAAAGGAGTACTACGGCTCCTTGTATTTGTTAGCGGCCTCTTCCGAGCCGAATACTGCTCCTCCGGGATTATGGGGTCCATGGGTAGAGGCGAACCCTGCCTGGGCCGGCGACTACACGACGGACTACAACTTCGAAACTCCGCCTTTGGCCTATTTCCCAACGAACCACGTTGCCTTGGCGAATTCTTACGACACGGCTATGGAGACCTGGTTACCAAATGCCGAGGCCAACGCCACCAGCAACGGATACAGTGGGGCATACTGGCAGTGCCATTTCGGCCCTCTGCCCAATGGCAGCTACGAGACGGGCTCCGGCGAAGAGAATATCAAGTCCAACGGCGCCTTTCTAGCGACGATCATGCTGAATCATTATTACTACACCCAAAGCGCTAGCTATGCGGCTTCTATCTGGCCGACGATTTCAGGGGCAGCGATGTTCTACCAGAATTACCTCACCTCGAACGGCACCACTTATGACGACGTTAACGACTCGCAGGTTGAGAACGATCCCTATCCCGAAACCAACGGCACAATGTCGCTTGGGTTTATAAGGAATCTCTTACAGGGCGCTATCAATCTCAGCACCGTGCTAGGTGAGAGCTCCTCGCAAAGAGCCACCTGGCAAAACATCCTGAACAACCTCACCACATTTAACGGCGAGACCAGCACTGTTGGAGGCCTGCCATACCCGACAATCACCCGAAATGGACTCCAGGTATTCGCAAATGAGCAAATTGGGGACCAATGGGCAACGAATGGAGATGAAGTTTGGGGTATCACAGCCGCGAACGCGGTCGGGCTTGGATCGAGTCCGACGCTGCTGACGATAGCGCAGAACACGGTCGCGGACTTGGTGCCCCCGATTTCCTCTAGCACCCCGCTTTGGGTAATGTGGGCCCCCGCAGCGGCCAGAGTCGGATACAGCCCATCCTCCATTCTTTCGAATCTGACCACTCAGGTTAACAATCAAGCCGAGCAGAATCTATATGTGAACATCAACGGTGGCGGGATCGAGAATGAGGCCCTGGTGCCGTCCACAATATCCGAAATGCTGATGCAGTCGTTCCAGGGGAATATCATCGTCTTTCCTAACTGGCCTTCGAATACGAATGCCCATTTTGGCGACAACCTGGCCTACGGCAACTTCCTGGTCTCAAGCGCCATTGACAACAACGCGGTTCTGTATGTCCGCATCATCAGCCAGTCGGGCAATACTGTTTCCATCACCAACCCGTGGCCGGGCCAGTCAGCGCAGTTCTATCGCAACGGCACCAATGAAGGCACGCTTTCGGGTGCAACCTTCTCGATTACGACCTCGACCAATGACGTGCTGCTGCTGGCGCCGAGCGGCACGAGTGACGCCACGATTACCTCAGAGATGGAGAATTCGCTTGCGCAGTTAGGCGGCAACGGTGGCCCAGGGTCGGTACTGCCGTATAACGTCAATGCGATCTATACGAATGGGACCACTTTCCCAAGCAACGGCGGCGCGGATGGTGTAGGCAACGCCTTCTCGGCAACCTTGCTGGGCGCTTCGGTAGCGTTTAACGGGACCACATTTACTTACGGCCCGTCCAACGCGCCCGACGCGTTCACCAACGTGACAGTAGCATTAACGCCCGGATCGTTCAGCTCGCTGAATATCCTGGCCTACGCAATCTACGGCGATCAGCCCTCGCAGACCTTCCAGATCAATTACACCAACGGCACGTACTCCACAGTCACGCAGAGCATCAGCGACTGGGGCATTCCAGGGAACTATTCGGGTGAGACGAAGGTGGCCACGATGGCATACCGGAATACGTCCAGCGGCGGGGAAAACAGCGGGACGACGACTTACGTCTACGGGTATACCCTCCCGGTCAACAGCAGTCTGACAGTGGAGAGCATCACCCTCCCGGCCAATAACAATGTCAGGGTGCTTGGGATTCAGGATGAGGCGACCTCTGCCGAAGGTCCCTACGGCGGCACGCCGGCGGCGGTTCCGGGCACGGTGATGGCCGAGAATTACGATACGGGCGGCTCCGGAGTCGGCTATTTCGTCAACTCAGTCAACGGGACCGACAACGGCTATCGTTCCGACGGCGTCGATCTGGAGACGGCAACGTCTCCGGCAACCGGCAATGATCTCGGCTGGACGAGCACCGGGCAGTGGTTCCGCTACACGGTGAACGTGCCCACAGCCGGAACGTATAATGTTAACTTTTTGGTCGCCGGCGATACCGCGGTCAGCGACGCCTTCCATCTGTCGAACTCGTCAGGCACAAACCTGACCGGCTCGGTGGCGATTCCTTCGACCGGTGGCTGGCAAAACTGGACGACGGTGACGGCAACGGTGACGCTACCGGCGGGTGTGCAGACGCTGACGCTGAACGAGGACAACGGGGGCTGGAACATCGACTGGATGGCATTTGCCTCAACGTCACTGCCGTATAACGTCAACGCGATCTATACGAATGGGAGCACTTTCCCAAGCACCGGCGGCGCGGATGGTGTAGGCAACGCTTACTCCGCAACCTTGCTGGGCTCTTCGGTAGCGTTTAACGGGACCACATTTACTTACGGTCCGTCCAACGCGCCCGACGCATTCACCAATGTGACAGTTCCATTAACACCCGGAGTGTTCAGCACCTTGAATATCCTGGCCTACGCAATCTACGGCGATCAGGCCTCGCAGACCTTTCAGGTGAATTACACCAACGGCACGCACTCCACCGTCACGCAGAGCATCAGCGACTGGGGCATTCCAGGGAACTATTCGGGTGAGACGAAGGTGGCCACGATGGTATACCGGAATACGTCCAGCGGCGGGGAAAACAGTGGGACGACGACTTACGTCTACGGGTATACCCTCCCGGTCAACAGCGGTCTGACAGTGGAGAGTATCACCCTCCCGGCCAATAACAATGTCAGGGTGCTTGGGATTCAGGACCAGCAATAGATTAACTGTAGGTGAAGGGCAACCTTTGCCGTAACCAGAAAGATGGAAAAGCGGAAGCGCGGTTGGCTTTCCGATCCACTGAACGCCGCGATCATGCATTCTGGCTAGATGGGCGAGCAAGGTTGAGCACAAGTATCCTCTTTCTTGTCAGACGCACACAATCGTCGAGCCCGAACTGTTCGATTCGTCCAACAAACTACCAGCGCCGGGCCAATAGAGAATCACTCTTTGTCATTGCGTAGAGGTACCCTCCATTGCGACGGCGAATTTCTGCCGCATGAAGAAGTCTTGTGGAAAGATTTCGGAGTAACGGCTCATGGCTGCTCGCGCATTCGCGTATTGCTTGAGAGCGATGAGGCGAAAGATCAGCGATCTTTGCAGCAGCGGATTGAACGGGTCCTCTTGAATCGCCTTTTGAAGTATGGCGAGACCTTGCTCGCGCTGACCTAATTTATCCAGAGCTTCTGAGAGGTCGGAGTAGACCGCTGCCTGTGGCTTTCCGATTGCTAAAGATTGCTCCAGGTGCCCGATAGCTTCTCGCAGGTTTCCACTTTGCAGGCATCTGCGCCCTAACGCCCCCTGTACCAAGGCGTTGTTTGGTTCCCTCTTTTGAAGCTGATCGAGAACCCTATTGTAAGACAGTATATATTCTGGTTTTTGCGCAGCTAGTTCTCCATAGACTTGCAGCAGCGTAAGGAGCGGAGGAGTGACATCCTTCTTTCCCGGTGCAGGATTGAGATGGACAAGATCGGGTAGAGCCGCCGTGGTCTGTGAAAACGCGGAATCCGGAAAGGGTTGGTCGGCTTGGGTGGTGATGCGGTGGTTCGTAAGGCTGGAATGCGCGAGGAACCCCACTTCGCGCTTAGGCATATGGCAGCCGATGCAGTTATTGGGCGGACTACTTTGCTCACGCGCCTCAGTTGGTAGCTTACAGCTTTGGTCTGTGTGGCAGTTCATGCATCTCTTATTGAAAAACGCTGGCACCTGTTCCCTCGCAGGTTCCAGGTGAGGATCGTGACAGGTTATGCAGGCCAGACGGCCGCCACTGGCGCGATAGCACTTACTCAAAGTCATGGCATAGTAATGCTGGAGATGATCCTTGTCGGGCGGCGCCTCGCGTGTGGGAGGCGTCATGAAAATCGACAGCGTATTGTCCAGAGGCTCTCCGGGCCGAATGTCCTTGTATTCTTTGCCAGGCTTAAGGATTCGCGCATCCCCAATCTCGTGACATTTCATGCAGATATTGTTCGCGAGGTCTGGAGTCAGGCGAGCAGGATTAACAATCGAGACCCTTCGCCCTTTGCCCATGGCCCCGCTTGTCACGGCATCTATATGAGCCGCTCCTGGACCATGGCAATTTTCACAACCTATCGGCATCTCGGAGAACACGTCGTTCTGGTAGTGTCCTTCGCTTCCAGAGATCGGATTCGAGCGGCCACTGTGACAGTTGAGGCATGCTGTAAGAATGGGCCTGCTAAATCCGACGTCCGTCGATTCATATCCTGGCGACATCTCCCACGTCTTGGTGCTGGTGTAAAAGGTGAGAGGTGCCTCAAAGAGATAACCGCCCCGTCGGATGATGCCGCCAATTCCATTTGCTCCTGCGCCGACGATCCATTCGAGCTGATGCTCCTCGCGGAACATCTCTGTACCGCTTCCATCGAGCGCATATTCACTTTCGTACAATCTCCCATCCCGGGCAATGACGTCGTAGTGCCGGTCAAGTCGCTGATTGGAATACACAGCCGGCACGTGGAGTCTTTCCAGGAGCGCAGTCGAAACGCTGGACATCGAGGAAATGGAGCGACCCATCCCCGTTTGCACATACTCGCTATAGATCCCAGAGTGACACTCACCGCACGCTTTCGATCCGACATATCCATGGTTTTCCGTGGGGGCGTGAACCGCGTAGCTCTCAGTGGTTGAAGGCGTTGCGCGCTGGAATCGATTCCCAGTCTGGCCAAATGCTGTGAATGCCAGGACTGCAAGCATCAGCACCCGGTGCACGGGACGATGACCGGACGATTCGTTTTCATTAGAACGGTGCTTTCGCAAGGTTCCGACCCATTTCTTGCTGCTGTTTGACTTGCGCCATAGGCAGATGGGGATAGTTCTCCATATCCAGCTGCGGCGGTCTTCTTCGTTCAATTGGTCTTCAGTACGCGAATCGCCTCCAAGGCCTTCGCGGCGTCCCGATCTTCGGGGTTAAGCGCGAGCGCTTTGCGCAGTTCCTCGGCGCCCCGTTCAATCTGGCCGTCCCGGCAGAGCGTCAAACCTAGATCACGGTGGAGTGTGCTCTCGATCTCGCAATCTCCGCAGGTATCAAGCGCTTCGCTGAAAAGACGGACTGACTGGCGCCAATCCTGCACCGTAAATGCATGGAAAGCTTCGTTAGCGAGCGCCTTGGCCTGATCGACGACAGAATTCTGCGCCTTGAGCCGGTCGAACTCTCCACGCAGCCTCGTCGATTCCTCGGGATCAGTGGTGTGGAGAGCGCGCGAAAGCTTATAGATGGCTTCAGCTGAATTTGGATTGATTGCCAAAACGATGCGAAGCTCGGGTATGGCTTCAGCTGTCCGATTCTGAGCAAGCAAACTACTTGCGAGCATGATATGTGCCTTGAGATTGTCGGGCTGTAGCTTCACGACCTTCTGCAGCAATTCGGCTTCCTTGGTGACGTTTCCCTTCGCCCGCTCAGCGGACGCCCAGTAGAAGTTACAATCTGGATTGCCCGGAGCGAGCCGGGCCGCAAGTGCGAACTCATCATCAGCCTCCCGATCCTCCTTCATGTCACTAAGAATGCGCGCCCGATTCAGGTGCGCGATCGCCAGACCAGGAGCCAGAGAAATTGCGGTCGCCGTTTCAGCCAGGGCGCTGCTAAGGTCACCCGAGTCAGCGAGAGCGATTGCAAGATCAACGTGTGCCAGTGCGGATTCAGGTGTCAACACAATCACGCGCCTGAGCAGAGCGACGGCGATGGAAGTCTCGCCCAGCCGGCCTTTGACCTTCGCATCCAGAGTCAGGATCACCGAATCGGAAGGAGCGAGTTTCTCAGCGCGATCCAGGACCAATTCGGCTTCGGCGAGCTTTCCTGCAACGAGTAGCTTTCGGCCTTGCTCGAGTAGTTCGCTCGAAGTCGGAGCCGTCTCTGCTGCGATCGCGAGCATCGAGCCGAGACTAAGAGCGAAAGATGCAACCATCAGTGCAAAAACGCAAGAGCTATTGTTCTTGCCGGCGCGTCGTATTGCTTGCAGAATGACGACGGCTCCCTCGCCTCGCAACGTGTTGTTACGGCTATTTCGGGAAGAGAATAGCATTTTTCCTCCGTACAATCCTAGACACGAATTGCACGCCGTGCACGCCCATATGTCGCCACCTTGCATATCCTTCCGTTTTTCATGAATCATGCCAAAGGCCATAGCTCACGAATACAAGAGCCATCCGAACGCCCTCGGGTAGAATGGCCTCTTTGTTACGTTCCAAAGGCCATTCTGCCCCACAATCTCACAACAACGCGGCCCCCTAAAAGATAAACTTCCCTGCAAGCTGGAGCTGTCGCGCTGCATTTGCGGTGGAGTTGATCGTACCGAAGGACGTTCCGCTATTGAGGTCGCTATTGGGCGTCCCCAGGTTTCCGTGGTTAAACAAATTGAATG